>Ga0209677_100280_pt1 | contig 34034 bp, 30 predicted proteins | sample AraplaCvi_mCL_r2_2_FD_184285 | JGI IMG/M metagenome (GOLD analysis project Ga0209677, IMG submission 184285) | Arabidopsis root microbial communities from North Carolina, USA - plate scrape CL_Cvi_mCL_r2 (SPAdes) (version 2) | ecosystem: Host-associated > Plants > Roots > Endosphere | place: USA... | reverse complement strand
AGCACGGCCGATCACGTCGAGCGCATGCTCGGCGTTGACCTGCGGAAACACGCCGACTGGCAGTCGCTTGGCGCGGACGGTGATCGCGACCTCGAACGGTGCGTGCTTGCGGGTCAGCCAGGGCAGGGTGCCGGTCTCGGCAAAGCTGACGTCGGCTCTGTTGCCGGCGTCGCGCGCGGCGACCGCAAAGATCATGCTGCCGAAGGTGGCCGGCGGCAGGAATACGACCTGTCCATCTTTCAAGTGTGGCGCAAGACGACGCGCGATATCGGCCTGCGCGAAGGCGGGCGCGGGACAGAGGATCAGCTCGGCATCGCCAATAGCCTCCGCAATGTTGGTCGTGACCAGATCGAGCGTGACGTCGTGGCAGCCATTGACGTCCTTGACCGTGATGGTCGAGCCGGCCGCGATATGCTGCGCGACCAGCTCAGCGTCGCGGCGCCAGAGGCTGACGTGATGGCCCTGAAGCGCGAAATCACCGGCGGCAGCGAAGGAGCCGTTGCCGCCACCCAGCACTGCTATCTTCATGGCCCCCTCCGTAACTCAGCGCGAAAGCGCAGACGTTATGCGCACGCATTCATGGCTCGTTTTTGTCGCGCTGCCGCAGCAGATGATGCTGCACCTTGCCGAGTGCCGTGCGCGGCAGGTCGTCGACGAAGATGATGTCGCGTGGCAGCTTGAAGCGCGCGAGCTGCGTTTGTAGATGCACTTTCAGACTCTCGGCAGCCAGCGACGCTCCTTGGCGCTTAACGACGAAGGCCACCGGCACTTCGTCCCAGCGTGGATCAGGCCGGCCGATGACGCCGCAGTCGATGACGTCAGGATGCTCGATCAGCACGCGCTCGATCTCGGCAGGGTAGACGTTCTCACCGCCCGAGATGATCAGATTGTTCTTGCGCTCGAGCACATAGAAAAAGCCGTCGGCATCACGCCGGGCGATATCGCCGGTGCGATACCAGCCGTCCTGCAACGCCTTCCGTGTCGCATCCGCGTTGGCCCAATATTCGCTGAGCACGTTGGGACCGCGGACGACGATCTCGCCCGGCGTGTCCGGCGTCACCGGATTGCCGTCGCCATCGACGATCGCAGCCTCGCAGCACAGGCCGGCCAGGCCGGTCGAACCTTCACGCGACAGGTCACCGCCGAGCCGAGTGTAGATTGCAATCGGGCAGGTTTCGGTCGAGCCATAGACCTGGAGGACCGGTACGTTGCGCGCAGTGATGCGGTCGATCAGCGCCGGCGGCACGATGGTCGAGCCGGTGGCGATTGCCTTGAGCGAGGAGACATCGGTGTCGACCCAGGCCGGATGCTCGGTCACGGCCTGAATGGTCGCGGGCACCAGCACGGTCAGGGTGGGGCGGTCGTGCGCGATTGCGGCGAGGGTCGCGTCCGGCGTGAAGCGCGCATGCAGCGTCACGGTCGCGCCGTGATGCAGCGCCGGCGTGGTCTGGATGTTGAGGCCGCCGACGTGGAACAGCGGCAGCACGGTGAGCACGTGATCGTCAGAGGTGAGGCCATGCATGTGCTGGCTCATCACCCCGTTCCACAACAGCGCCTCCTGGCGCAGCACCGCGCCTTTCGGCCGGCCTGTCGTGCCGGACGTGTAGACGATCAGCAGCGGGCAGGAGAGGTCACGGTGGTCGGGGAGGTCTCCATCGTCGCGCGATAGCAGCGTATCGAACGTGATGCCGCGCTCCGGCGCGAAATCGAGCCCGACGACGCTGGTCTCGGGCAGCCGTTCCGCGAGCACTGGGAGCACCGGCGCAAACGCCTGCTCCAGCACCAGCACCCTCGGAGAGGCATCGACGAGAATGAACATCTGCTCGGCGACCGCGAGCCGCCAGTTCATCGGCACCAGGATCGCGCCGAGCCGCGCGCAGGCATAGAGCAGCACCAGATAGTCCGGCCGATTCAGGCTCAGGATCGCGATGCGATCGCCACGCCCGACACCAAGCTCTGATCGTAAGGCACGCGCCGTCTGTGCGATCCGTGTGCTCAAGGCCGCGTAGCTCAGCGTCTCGCCTTCGAAATGGATCGCCGGCTTGTCGGGCGTGAAGGCGGCGTTGCCTTCGATGAGGCTGCAGAGATCCACGATTAGTCGTCCGTCTCGCCGGGCTCGTACAGTGCCTCGCGGCCAATCCGGTCGAGGCAGAGCTCGGCCGTCCAAGGCAGCATCAGCGAGCCGCAGCGGCTGTCGCGATAGATGCGCTCCAGCGGCAGCGATTTCAGCATCGACTGGCCGCCGCAGGTGCGGATCGCCAGTGCTGCCAGCTCGTTGGCGCCCTCCATGACCGAATACTGCGCAGCATAGGCGCGCAGCACCTGCTCCTTGGTCGGATTGGCGCGAGCCTCGGTAACCGCTTGGAACCAGATGCTCTTGATCTGCTCCAGCTTGATCTGCATCTCCGCAACGGCGATCTGTTTGGTCGGATACATCCGCCGCTTCACCGGCGGCATGCCCGGCACCTCACCGCGCAGATATTTGACGGTGAAGTCCAACGCGGCTTGCGCGAGACCCATATAGGTCGGCGACAGCGTCAGGAACATGTGCGGCCAGCGCTGTGCGGCCTGGAAGTAGACGCCGCGCGGCATCAGCGCGGCGTCCTCGTCGACGAACACGTCCTTGAACAGCAGGGTGCGTGAGACGGTGCCGCGCATGCCGAGGGGATCCCAGTCGCCGACCACCGAGACGCCCTCGGTCGTCGCCGGGACAGCGAGATAGAGCGTGTTGCGGCGCGAGGCTTTTTCGCCCTCGGCGACCTCGGTGCAGAGCACGCCATAATAATTGGCGTGTCCGGCGAGCGAGGCAAAGATCTTCTTGCCGTTGATGAGCCAGCCACCCTTCACCGGCTTGGCTTCGGTGCCAAATGCGACGCCGCCAGCGGCCGCTGCGCCGCCTTCCGAGAACGGCTGCGAATAGATCGCGCCATCGTCGATGATCCGCTTGTAGTGAATGGCGCGCCGACGCTCATGCTCCGCGCGCGTAGCCTCGTCCATGTCGAGATCATCAGCAAGCGGACCGGACCACAAGGTCGAGCAGACGTGCATGTTCCAGGTGAGTGCGGTGGCGCCGCAATAACGGCCGATCTCGGCCGCCGCCAAGGCGTAGGTCTGGTAGCCGGCGCCGAAGCCGCCCTGCGCCTTGGGGATCGCAATGCAGAGCAGGCCGGCGCGATGCAGATCCTTGTAGTTCTCGGTTGGGAAGATCGCATCGCGATCGTAGGTCGCGGCGCGGCCAGCGAACAAGCTCTGGCCGAGTTCGCGGGCACGCGCGATGATCTCGGCCTGCTCAGCCGTGAGCCTGAACGCGGCGGGATCGAACATCGGTGCGTCGAGCGCCTGGCCTGATGCCGTGGCGCTCTCTTTGACTTGAAGCGTCATGTCACGCCCTCGCTTCCGCTGTCTCGTTGAGGAACCGGTCCAGCGCCGCATTGAAGGCGGCCGGATGTTCGAGATTGACCAGATGTCCGGCACCTTCGAGCTCTACATACCTCGCGCCAGGTATGTAGCTCGCCATCTTCGCCATCATCGGTGCTGGCGCGTTCTTGTCGTGCGAGCCCGAGAGCACCAGAGCCGGCACCTTGATGTCCTTCAGCGCATGACGCTGGTCGAAGCCGAGCAGGGCCAGCATGCTGGCGCGATAGCTGGCCTCTGGAACGCCGGCCATGCATGAGCGCGCCAGCTCTGTGCCATCCGGATCCGGGGCATCGCCAACCAGCTCCCTGACCAGCGCAGGCGCGAGCTCGGCCATGGTGGCGCCGCGATCGAGTGGGCCGAGCCGCGCCTCGATGAAGGATGTCTGCCAGTCACCATTCGCCTTGCCGAAGGCGGGGCTGGTCTGCGCCAGCACGACCGCGGCGGCATCCTGTGGGTACGCGGTCAGCCATTGCTGCACGATCATGCCGCCGATCGAGTGCCCGACCAGGATCGGCTTGTGCGCGTGAAATTGCGCAAGGAATTCCTGCAGTGCGTCAGCCAAGGTTGCGATGCTGACCGCGGCGAGCGGCTTCGATTGGCCATAGCCCGGCATATCCCAGGCCACGGCATGATAGCGGTCGCCGAACACTTCGAGCTGGCCGCGCCAGGCCCTCGCCGCACCGCCGATGCCGTGCAGGAACACCAGCATCGGCCGCGCCGGATCGCCCGCCGCCTCGTAACCGAAGCGACCATCCGCTGTCGTCATGATTTGGCTGCTGGCCCGCATCGATTCCGCACCGACTTTACGAGCGATGACGCTATCTGTGGCATTGCGCCTGTCAAGCACTCCCATGCCCTCTGTCGCATCTGTTGCATAAATTTGAAGGTTAAAATATCTTCGGTGCACCATGTCGTCGATGATGAGGAGCCTCGTGCATGTCGGGATTGCCTGCTTCCGCGCATGCGTTGGTGACCGGTGGTAGCCGTGGCATTGGCCGCGAGGTCGCGCGTTCGCTGAAGCTCGCTGGCGCGACGGTGACGATCGTCGGGCGCAATCACGCGACGCTCGAGGCTGCGATCGCTGATGGCTGCGCCGAACATATGGCCGTGGCTGACGTTGCCGATCCGGCGGCGGTGACCGCAGCGATCGGCGTCGCCGCCGCGCGGCAGCCGATCGATATCCTGATTGCCAATGCCGGCGCTGCGGAGTCCGCGCCGTTTGTGAAATCGGATGCGGCGCTGTTTCGCCGCATGATCGACATCAATTTCATGGGCGTCGTGCACACGATGCAGGCCGTGCTGCCGGCGATGAAGGGCCGACCCTATGGCCGTATCGTCATGATCGCCTCGACTGCGGGCCTCAGGGGATATCCCTACGTCTCCGCCTATGTTGCCGCCAAGCATGCGGTGGTCGGCCTGATGCGGTCGCTGGCGCTTGAGCTCGCATCCACCAACGTGACGGTCAACGCGGTGTGTCCCGGATTCACCGACACCGATCTCGTCGCCGGCAGCATCGATACCATCATGAACAAGACCGGACGCAGCCGCGAGCAGGCGGCAGCCGAGCTCGCGAAGCACAATCCGCAAGGACGCCTCGTTACGCCGCAGGAGGTTGCGGATGCCGTGCTCTGGTTGTGCGGCGCGGGCGCCAGCGCGATCACGGGGCAGGCAATCGCGGTTGCCGGCGGCGAGGTATGACCTCGCGCCTCCGAACGAACAAGAAGCGAGAGGGGAGTTCCCATGTCGAGACCAGCCAATCCCGTCACCCTGCCCCTGGCGGACTACAAGCCCAGCCACTTCCGGCTGCAGGTCAGTGAGCGAGTCGCCACCGTGACGCTGAACCGGCCCGAGCGGAAGAATCCGCTGACGTTCGACAGCTACCGCGAGCTCACCGATTTCTTTCGCGCTTGCGCGTTCGACGATGACGTCAAGACCATCGTCGTCACCGGCGCCGGCGGCAACTTCTCGTCCGGCGGCGACGTGTTCGAGATCATCGGCCCGCTGGTGAAGATGGATACCAAGGGATTGACCGCCTTCACCCGCATGACCGGCGATCTGGTGAAGGCGATGCGCGCATGCCCGCAGCCGATCGTCGCCGCGGTCGAAGGCATCTGCGCCGGTGCCGGCGCTATCGTCGCGATGGCCTCGGATATCAGGCTCGCCGCAACCGGCGCCAAGGTCGCATTCCTGTTCAACAAGGTCGGGCTCGCTGGTTGCGACATGGGCGCCTGCGCGATCCTGCCGCGGATCATCGGGCAGTCGCGCGCCTCCGAGTTGCTCTACACCGGTCGCTTCATGAGCGCGGAGGAGGGCGAGCGCTGGGGCTTTTTCAGCCGCATCGTCACACCTAGCGACGTGCTGCCGCAGGCCGCAGCGTTGGCGCGTGAGATCGCCGAGGGGCCGACCTTCGCGAACACGATGACCAAGCGCATGCTGGCAATGGAATGGGCGATGTCGGTGGAGGAGGCGATCGAGGCGGAGGCGATTGCCCAGGCCTTGTGCATGACGACAGAGGATTTCAACCGCGCCTTCGAGGCCTTCGCGGCCAAGAGTAAGCCGGTGTTCCAGGGAAATTGAGGCCGCGCGGGGCGTGGGGCTTGTCAGGAGATATTTTAGGTTTAAAATAATTCCGCCTGGCATCTTCGGGAGACGCTCATGAAGATCGCGATCATCGGCGGTGGACCCGCCGGCCTCTATGCGGCGATCCTGCTGAAGAAGCAGCGGCCGAATGCCGACATCGCGGTCTATGAACGCAATCGCGCCGACGACACGTTCGGCTTCGGGGTCGTGTTCTCCGATGCCACGCTCGACAATTTCGAGACCTACGATCCGCCGAGCTATCGCCGCATCACCCAGGAATTCGCCTATTGGGACGATATTGCCGTCCATTTCCGCGGCACGGTGCATCGCGTCGGTGGAAATGGCTTCTGCGGCTGCGCGCGGCGGACATTGCTGACCATCCTGCAGCAGCGCGCGCGCGAGCTGGGCGTTGTCCTGCATTTCGAGATCGATATCGAGGACGAAACGCGCTTTGCCGATGCCGATCTCGTCATCCTCGCCGACGGCATCAACAGCCGCTTCCGCGAGAAATATGTGGACCACTTTGCGCCCGAGGTCGACCTGCGCAGCAACAAGTTCGCCTGGATGGGCTCGACCAGGCCGCTCGATGCCTTCACCTTCATCTTCCAGGAGACCGAGTGGGGTCCGTTCATCGCCCACGCCTATCAATACGAGGCGGGTCACTCGACCTGGATCTTCGAGACCGATCCGGTGACGTTCGAACGCGCCGGGTTGACGGGCCTGGACGAGCGGCAATCCGCCGAGCGCATGAAGCAGATCTTCAGCTGGTTCCTCGGCGATCATCCGCTGCTCACCAACCGCTCGATGTGGCGCAATTTCCCGATGATCCGCAACAAGCGCTGGGTCAAGGGCAACATGGTGCTGCTTGGTGATGCCAAGGCCAGTGCGCATTTCTCGATCGGCTCCGGCACCAAGCTCGCAATGGAGGATGCGATCGCGCTGGCGGATGCCATGCGGCGTGCGCCTGATGTCGCGACCGCGCTCGACGCTTACGAGCACGGCCGGCGCGAGGAGGTGGAGAAGACGCAGCACGCCGCCGACGTCTCATTGGTGTGGTTCGAGCATGTCGATCGCTTCTGGCAGTTCGATCCGGTGCAGTTCGCGTTCGGCGTGATGACGCGGGCGAAAGCGATCACCTACGATAATCTCACGCTGCGCGCGCCGGACTTCGTGGCCGAGGTTGATAAGGCTTTTGCGCGGCAGGTTTGTGCCGCGGGCTTTGATGTCGACGTCGACAAGCCTGTCGCACCGATGTTCCAGCCGCTGCGGCTGGGTGAGATGACGCTTACCAATCGCGCGGTGGTGTCGCCGATGTGCATGTATTCGGCGCAGGAGGGCGTGCCGGGCGACTTCCATCTGGTGCACTACGGCTCGCGCGCGATTGGTGGCGCCGGGCTCATCTTCACCGAGATGACCTGCGTCGGCCGTGACGCGCGCATCACGCCGGGCTGCGCCGGCCTGTGGAATGACGTACAGGAAGCCGCATGGAAGCGCATCGTCGACTTCGTCCATGCCAATTCGAGGGCCAAGTTCGCGCTGCAGCTCGGCCATGCTGGCCGCAAGGGCGCGACCAAGCTGATGTGGGACGGCATGGACAGGCCGCTCGAACAGGGCGGCTGGGATGTGGTCTCGGCCTCGCCGCTGCCGTACTTCACCGACAGCCAGGTGCCGCGCGAGCTCGACCGCGCCGCGATGGACAAGATTAGGGACGCGTTCGTCGCGGCGGCTGAGCGCGGCGAACGCTGCGGCTTCGATATGCTGGAGCTGCACTGCGCCCACGGTTATCTCTTGGCGAGCTTCATCTCGCCGCTCACGAACCAGCGCAATGACGACTATGGCGGTTCGCTGGAGAACCGGCTGCGCTTTCCGCTGGAAGTTTTTGCGGCCATGCGCGCTGTGTGGCCGGTGCACAAGCCGATGTCGGTGCGTATTTCCGCAACCGACTGGGCGGACGGCGGCATCACCGGCGACGACGCGGTTCAAATCGCGCGCACCTTTGCGGAAGCCGGAGTCGACCTGGTCGACGTCTCCACCGGCCAGACAGTGCGGGAAGCGCAGCCGATCTACGGCCGCATGTTCCAGACGCCGTTCTCCGACCAGGTGAGGAACGAGGCACGCGTCGCCACCATGTGCGTCGGCAACATCACAACGGCCGACCAGGTCAACACCATCCTCGCCGCCGGCCGCGCCGATCTGGTCGCGCTCGGCCGACCGCATCTGGTCGACCCCGCGTTCACGATGAAGGCCGCCGCCTGGTACGGCGCCGACATCTACTGCCCGCCGCAATATGCGCCGGGCAAGGAACAGATTTTCCGCAACAGCGTGCGCGACCGGCAGGATTTCGAGGACCTCAAGATTAAGGCTAAGCCGAAGACCCGCGCCGAGTTGAAGGCGGAGGCTGCGAAGCCGCTTGCGGCGGAGTGAGGCGCCATGCCACGCTAGATGCCTGCGGTTGCCAGTGGAGTACGGGTGATGAAGGCGATCATCGTCGGCGGTGGTATTGGCGGCCTGACCACCGCCTTGATGTTGCGGGCGCGCGGCATCGATTGTGAGCTGTTCGAGCAGGCGGATACGATCCGCGAACTCGGCGTCGGCATCAACACCTTGCCGCACGCGATTCGCGAGCTCGCGCAGCTCGGGCTGCTGGACAAGCTCGACCAGGTCGCGATCCGCACCCATGAGCTGTTTTATCTGACCCGCCACGGCCAGCAGGTCTGGCACGAGAAGCGCGGGCTGGATGCCGGCCACGAGGTGCCGCAGTTCTCGATCCATCGTGGCCGGCTGCAGGGCGTGATCCACCAGGCCGTGATCGAGCGGCTGGGCGCGGAGAAGCTCCATACCGGCTGCCGGCTCGGTGCGTTCACCCAGGACGAAGGCGGGGTGACCGCCTATTTCTTCGACCGCTCCGGGGCGCATGTCCGCACCATCAGCGGCGACGTGCTGATCGGGGCCGACGGCATTCATTCCAAGGTGCGCGAGACGCTGTTTCCCCATGAAGGCCCGCCCTGTTGGAACGGGCTGATGCTGTGGCGCGGCGCTATCGACTGGCCGGCGTTCCTGACCGGACGGTCGATGGTCATCGCCGGCGGCCTCAACGCCAAGGCGGTGGTGTATCCGATCGCCGAAGGCTCGAGCCCGGCGAGCCGGCTCACCAACTGGGCCGTGCTGGTCCGCCTTGGTGACGGCAGCGCGCCGCCGCCGCGCCGTGAGGACTGGTCGCGGCTCGGTCGCACGGAGGAGCTGATGCCACATGTCCAGGGCTTCTCGATTCCTCAGGTCGACTTCGGCGCGCTGGTCCGCGCGACGCCGGAGTTCTGGGAATATCCCTGCTGCGATCGCGATCCGTTGCCGTATTGGACCTGCGGCCGCGTCACCCTGCTCGGCGACGCCGCACACCCGATGTATCCGGTCGGCTCCAACGGCGCCTCGCAGGCGATCCTCGATGCCCGGGCGCTGGCCGACGCGCTGGCACGTTCCGAGCATCCGCGCCAGGCGCTCGCTGCCTATGAGCAGCAGCGGCTGCCGATGACGAGCGAGATTGTCGCGGCCAACCGCCGCGGCGGTCCGGAGGGCGTGATCGACGCGGTCGAGCAGCTGGCGCCGCAGGGCTTCACCGACATCGACACCATCCTCAACCACGAGGCCCGCGAGGCGATCGTGCGCGGCTACGCGGCCCGGGCCGGCTTTGCCGCGCGCATGGTGACGCGGCAAGCGTCGTGACATCGTCTTGCTGCTGCTAGTGCATGCGCGCACCTGTCGCGGCTTGCTCAGTCTTACCCTCGCCCCGCTTGCGGGGAGAGGTCGGATTGCATCGTCAGATGCAATCCGGGCGAGGGGGTACAGGTCTAACAACGCCCACCGATCGTGCGTCTGCCCCTCACCCCAACCCTCTCCCCGTAAGAACGGGGAGAGGGAGCAAACCAACGCCCGCGCGACAGTTCTCAAATCCATCTCCTGCGAAAGCGCATGCTTTCGCGCGAGCTATTGCGGCGGGGGCGGCAGGAAGTGGATGTTGTGCTCGGCCGCGAGTTTCACGACATCATCCGGGTTCTGCTCGCGCATGTTGTGGATCGCCCAGAACAGGTCGTAGAGCCGGCGCGTCGGCGATACCCAGAAAAGGGTCTTCGCGCTCTGTCCTGACTTGTTGAAGATGCCGTGCGGCTTGCCCATCGGCAGCCGCACCGTGTCGCCGGCGGTGGCATATTCGTCGGCGCCGTCGAGCATGAAGTCGAGCCGGCCCTCCAGGATGTAGAGATATTCGTCCTGGTCGGGATGAATATGCGGCGGCACGAAGGTGCCGGTCGGGAAGGTCGCGTGCCAGGAGAAGCTGTGCTCGGTGCGGCTCTTCGGCACGTAGATCTGGCCGAGGATGTTCCAGGTGATGCCCTGGATGCCCTCATTGGCGCGGGTGATGCCGGCGATCTCGGGATGGCTCATCGATTTGACTCCTTGGGTCTAGTTGTCCGATTTACTTGTCGGGTTCACTTGGCCGCGCAGTCCTTGGCATAGCGGTCGCCGTAATTCTCGAACACCTTCTGTACGATCTCGGTCTGGAACTTGCCGTCCGGACGCTTGGCGACCTTGGTGAGATAGAAGTCCTGGATCGGGTAGCCGTTGGTGTTGAACTTGAACGTGCCGCGCAGTGAGGTGAAGTCGGCCTTCTTCAGCGCCGCCGCCACCGCGTCCTTGTTGGTGAGATCGCCGCCCACCGCCTTGACCGCGCTGTCGATCAGAAGCGCGGCATCATAGGCCTGCATCGCATAGGTGCCGGGCACGCTGTTATAGGCAGCTTCATAACCGGCGACGAACTTTTTGCTGGCGGGATTGTCGAGATTGGGCGCCCAATCGGCGCCGCCGAACATGCCGACCGCGGCGTCCTGCTGCGCCGGAAGGGTGGATTCATCGACCGTGAAGGCCGAGAGCACCGGAATGCTGTCGGCAAGGCCGGCCTGCTTGTACTGCTTGACCAGGTTCACGCCCATGCCACCGGGCATGAAGGTGAAGACGGCATCGGGCCTCTCGGAGGCGATCTTGGACAGCTCCGGCTGGAAGTCGAGGGTGTTGAGCGGGACGTAGGATTCCTCCACGACCTCACCCTTGTAGTCGAGCTTGAAGCCGGCGACCGAGTCGCGGCCGGCCTGATAGTTCGGCACCAGCAGGTAGACGCGCTTGTAGCCGCGATCCTGCGCCACCTTGCCGAGGATCTCGTGCACCTGGTCGTTCTGATAAGAGGTCACGTAGAAGAACGGGTTGCACTCCTTGCCGGCGTAGCTCGACGGTCCCGCGTTCGGGCTGATCAGGAAGGTCTTGCTCTCCGTCACCGGACGATGGATCGCCTGCAGCATGTTCGAGAAGATCGGCCCGACCACGAAGTCGACCTTGTCGCGCTCGAGCAGGCCCTTCACTTTGGTGATCGCCGCATCCGGCTTGAGCTCGTCGTCGGCAACCACGACCTCGGCGTCCTTTCCGCCCACCTTGCCGCCGAGGTCCTTGACCGCGAGGTTGAAGCCGTCGCGAACCTGCTGGCCCAGCGCGGCCGCCGGTCCCGACAGGGTGACGATGACCCCGATCTTGATCTTGTCGGCCGCCAGCGCCGGCTGCGTCGTGACGCCGGCGAGAAGGGCAAGGCCGACCAGCTTCGAACTCGTTCTCATGACAACTCCCCCAAATCCACAATTCGGCACGGTGCTATTGCACTCGGCCGGATAATCTGCCGCAAGCCTAGTCCGACGTTGCCCTTTGCCGCAAGCGAGAGACTGGGTGCAAGTGCGGCGGGATCGGGGCATGCAAGCGCCGCGCCAATTGCTTGAAGCCTAAAGGAATTGGCGGCGAGCGCCACGACGGCCCGCAACACCATGTTTTTCCTTGCCCGGTGAACTCTTTGAAGGTCAAAGTCATCGCTTCTCGTCCACGCGCGCGTATGATGCCGTCATGACCCTCGATTCCGAAACCAAGGCCGTCGAGCAACCCGAGCACCATGCCGAGGAGCTGCGGCTGTGGCTGCGGCTCCTGACCTGCACGACCCTGATCGAAGGCGAGATCCGCAGCCGCTTGCGCGAGCGCTTCGACGTCACCCTGCCGCGTTTCGACCTGATGGCGCAGCTCGACAAGGCGCCCGACGGCATGACGCTGTCGGACGTCTCCAAGCGCATGATGGTGTCGAACGGCAATGTGACCGGGCTGGTGGAGCGCCTGGTTGAATCCGGCCATCTCGACCGCCGCACCTCCGATACCGACCGCCGCGTCCAGGTGATCCGGCTGACCAAGCTCGGGCGTGCCGAGTTTCGCAAGATGGCAGCGGAGCACGAGACCTGGATCGCCGACATCTTCGGCGACCTCTCCGAGAAGGACGTCCGTGACTTGATGCGGCTGCTCGCCAAGACAAAAGGTTCCGCGCAGAAGACAGTGCAGCGGCGGGAAGGATGAACGTGAGCAACGCGGATACGATCGACTACGAGGCCGAGTACAACAACCGCGCGCGGGTGCCGGAACATCCGCAACTGATGTCCGGCTGGGCGCGAGATGCCGCGGCTTATCGCGAGCAGAAGGTGCCGCGGCGGCTTGCCTATGGCCCGGGTCCGCGCCACACCATCGACCTGTTCGAAGCGGACGGTGGCGGTGCACTCGTCGTCTTCATCCATGGCGGCTACTGGCAGGCGCTGGATGGCTCTCCTCCTTCAGCCATTGCGCGCGGGCTGAACGCGCATGGCATCACGGTCGCGGTGCCGACCTACGAGCTCTGTCCGCAGGTGACGATCGACGCCATCATTGGGCAGATGCGTGGCGCCGCGCGCGAACTGGCGAAGCTCGGCAGGCCGCTCGTGATCAGCGGCCATTCCGCCGGCGGGCATCTCGCGGCCTGCCTGCTGGCGACAGACTGGCGTGCACTCGATCCGTCGCTGCCGGGCGATCTCGTGCGCGCGGCCTATAGCATCTCCGGCCTGTTCGAGCTGGAACCGCTCGTCGGCACTTCCGTCAACAAGGCGCTGGGCATGGACCGGGCGTCCGCGCGCGCGGCGAGCCCGCTGTTCTGGAGGCCGCCCGCGGGCAGCAGCCTCGATGCCGTCGTTGGGGCTAACGAGAGCGCCGAATATCTGCGCCAGAGCCGCGTCATCGTCGATGGCTGGAGCGCCGCCGGCGTTGCCACGCGCTATGGCGAGGTCGCCGGCGCCAATCATTTCACCGCGATCGCGCCGCTCGCCGATCCCGATTCGTCTATGGTGCTGCGGCTGCAGCAACTCGCCGTCCGCTGAGATCGACGGTAGCAGCCCAAAGATGTTGCGGGCGCTGCACAATCTTAGGCTCTTGCGTCAAAATGTTTTAGGTCTAAAATATTGAGACTTGAAACGTGCCGGGCGTCCTTCCAGACGAGGAGCGTGCGATGGCCAATACCGCCAAAGCCGGGAGTCCAGAGAGCGGGGCGTCGATCGCCGCGACCGCTCATGTCGACACGTTCGCGCAGGACCATCTGCCGCCGCGCGAACTCTGGCCTGAATTCATCTTCACCCGGCCGGAGCTGCAATATCCGCCGCGGCTCAACTGCGTGACACATTTCCTCGATCGTTGGGTGGCGGAGGGCAGGGGTGATACGCCCTGCATCATCAGTCCTGAGATCAGCTTCAGCTATCGCGAGCTGCAGGCGTTGGTGAACAGGATCGCCAATGTGCTGGTCGACAAGCTCGGCCTCGTCACCGGCGGGCGGGTGCTGCTGCGCTCCGCCAACAACCCGATGATGGTCGCGACTTATCTCGCCGTCATCAAGGCCGGCGGCATCGTGGTCGCCACCATGCCGCTGCTTCGCGCCAAGGAGCTCGCCTATCCGATCCAGAAGGCGCAGATCTCGCTGGCGCTGTGCGACGGCAAGCTCGCCGATGAAATGGAAAAGGCCAAGGTTGGTGCGCCGGCGCTGCAGCGCGTTGTTTATTGGGGCACCGGCAAGCCGGATTCGCTGGAAGCTTTGATGGCCGATGCGGGCCCCGAGTTCGCCGCGGTCGACACCGCCGCCGATGATCTCTGCCTGATCGCCTTCACCTCGGGCACCACGGGCGATCCCAAGGGCACCATGCATTTCCATCGCGATATGCTGGCGGTCTGCGACGGCTATGCCCGCAACGTGCTGCGCGCCGAGCAGTCCGATCGCTTCATCGGCTCGGCGCCGCTCGCGTTCACGTTCGGGTTCGGCGGCGTGCTGTTCCCGATGCATATCGGCGCGTCGTATATCGTGCTGGAAAAGACCGTGCCGGATGAGCTGCTGGCCGCGATCGAGCGTTACAAGGCAACCGTCTGCTTCACCGCGCCGACCGCCTATCGCGCGATGCTGAGCAAGCTTGCGAGCCGCGACATCTCCTCGTTGCGCAAATGCGTTTCGGCCGGGGAGACCCTGCCGAAGGCGACGTTCGATGCCTGGCAAAAGGCGACGGGATTGAAGCTGATGGACGGTATCGGCTCGACCGAGATGCTGCACATCTTCATCAGCGCGACTGAGGACGAGATCCGGCCCGGCGCGACCGGCAAGCCGGTGCCCGGCTATGACGCGAAGATCGTCGATGACGAGGGCCACGATGTTCCGCCGGGCACAATGGGACGGCTTGCGGTGCGCGGGCCGACCGGCTGCCGCTATCTCGCCGACGAGCGCCAGCGCAAATATGTTCAGAACGGCTGGAACATTACCGGCGACACCTATGTGATGGATGCCGATGGCTACTTCTGGTACCAGTCGCGCTCGGACGACATGATCGTCTCGGCCGGTTACAACATTGCGGGCCCGGATGTCGAGGCGGCGCTGCTCAGCCATCCCTTGGTGGCCGAATGCGGCGTGGTCGGCGCGCCCGACGAGGCGCGCGGCACCATCGTCAAGGCCTACGTCGTGCTGGTGTCGGGCACAGAGGGCAGTGACGCGCTGGTCGCGGAGCTGCAGGAGCACGTCAAGCGCGAGATCGCGCCGTACAAATATCCGCGCGCCATTGATTTCGTGGCGCAACTGCCGAAGACCGAGACCGGCAAGTTGAAGCGCTTTGCTCTGCGTCAGCTCGCGGCGGCCGGTGCCGCGTCGTCGGGGCTTGCGGCGGAATGAGATGAAGGAGAGATCATCGTGAGCACGCCCAAAGCGCCGACGCTGGCGGTGCTGCCTTCGGCCGAAAGCAGTGATACGTCCGGAGATACAGCGATAGGTCCGCGCGTGCTGCAGCCGAGCGGCTGGCCGACGCCGAAAGGCTATGCCAATGGCATCAGCGCCGAGGGCCGCATCGTCGTCACCGGCGGCGTGATCGGCTGGGATCAGCACGAGCGTCTCGCCGAGGGCTTTCTCGCGCAAGCGCGGCAGGTGCTGGAGAACATTGTGGCGATCCTTGCCGAGGGCGGCGCGGAGCCTCAGCATCTGGTGCGGCTCACCTGGTATGTCGTCGACATGGACGAGTATCTGGCGAACCTGAAAGAGCTCGGCCGGATTTATCGAGAGATCTTCGGCAGCCACTATCCGGCGATGGCGCTGGTGCAGGTGGTGCGCCTGGTCGAAAAGGCCGCGCGGCTCGAGATCGAGGCGACGGCGGTCGTGCCGGTGTAGGTGGTTGCGACTTCGGTGCGTTACGTTGCGCGACTCTCTCTCCACATCGTCATTCCGGGGCGTGCGAAGTGCGAGCCCGGAATCCATAACCACGATCGGGAGTATGGATTCTCCGATGCGCAATTGCGCATCGTAGCTCGCGCGAAGAGGCGCGCCCTGGAGTGACGAGCGGTGTTTGGAACGTCTCGCGGGTTCAACAACGGACTCTCAGGCACACCTTCTCCTTCTCGCGACACCTCATGCCCGAGCTTTGCTGATGACATGCCCTCGAAAAACGAGAGGGCGCAGGGAAGGCCGGGTGCCGACCGCACCCATGGTCCGCGTGCAGCAAAAAAGCACGCGGCAGAACCACAGGTACGAGCCGAACATCCGGCCTTCCCTGCGCGAATGGGTTACGACTTATACGCGCTCTCCTCGGGGACCGGCGTTCTTGCCCCCGTCGTCCACGATGCTCGTCAAAGCATCTCGGACTTGGCATCAGCACCGGGATGCCAGGACCACACGATTTCGCCGTCCGCATCGCGGCACTCGTCAGTTGCCGCTCCGCGTCCATCGCATCCCGCTTCCACGTATCGTGACGACGCGTACGCCTCTCTTCGATGAGGCGGGATGTGCGGAAGGATCGTCGTGATTTGCCCGACAAGGCAAGGTCGCGCGCCTGCGACATGGTAACGCGACGGGCAGTCACACAGCAGATCACACTTTGATCGTGAGGTTGGAAGAGTTGCGCCAACCACCGCTGTCGTCCTCGCGAACGCGAGGACCCGTACCGCGGAATCCATCTTAGGCCCGCGTGGCAGATACTGCGCGCACCAATGTGATCCTGTGGTTATGGATCCCGGCTCGCGCTCGCTGTGCTCGCTTGGCCGGGACGACAGTGGAGGTGGACGGCGTGTCTTTGCTGTTCGTCGCCCGACTGTCGCCGAATCAATGACCAGAGATCGCCATGCGAGGGACAGAAAGCCACGCGACGGTGGCGGCGTGTGGGCGTGAAGAAAATGGGGGACGATCGTGGATTGGAAATCGGCCGTGGTGGCTGCGCTGGCTGCCGGCCTCGGTGCTGTGGTCGGCACACTCGCCGTGCCGTCGCTGGGCGGTGTGGTGCCCGATCATCAAGTCGATGCGAAGCTGCTCGAAATGAGTGTCGGCATGCTGCGCGAACCGGCCAAGGCGGACGACGATCCGCTGCGGTCGTGGGCAATCAAGGTGGTCGAGAAGAAATCGGGTGTAGCCTTCACCGATCCGCAGCGCGCGACGCTGTTGAAGCGGGCTTCTGGAGGACGGTAGGCGCGGGCGCCAAACAAGCAAAGGTGTCGTCCCGGCGAACGCCGGGACCCATACCGCGGGATATTGCTTAGACCCGGACACTACGACTTTGCGCACCAATACTGGCCGGTGGTTATGGGTCCCGGCTCGCGCTTCGCTTGGCCGAGACGACAGCGCAGGATGTCGCTACCGATACGTCGCCACGATATCGCTCACCGCGCGCTCGAGCTGTTGTGCCGTCGCGCATTGGCGCACCACGTTGCAGAAGGTCTGGTAGCGCGGCATCTCGGAATCGCCCCAGCCCCAGGTCATACGCCCTTCAGGATTGAGCCAGACCAGCCGCTTGGCGCGCTCGGAGATGCGTTTGACGATGTCGGCACCCGGATCGAGATTGTTGCTGCGGGCATCACCGAGCACGATCACGGTGGTCTGCGGTGTGACAGAACTCATGAACGCCTTTTCGAAGTCGACGAAGGACGAGCCGTAGTCCGAGGAGCCGAATCCGACCCTGCTCATGATCTCGGCCATCGCTTCTTCCGGCGGCTTGCCCTCCAGGATCTCGCTGACCTCGATCAGGTGGCCGGAGAAGGCGAACGAGCGCACGTCGCTGACCACCTCATGCAGGCTATGGATGAGAAGCAGGAAGAAATCCGAGACGCGAGCCACCGAGCCTGACACGTCGCAGAGCGCGACGATCTTCGGCTTGTCGCGATGTCGGCGCTTCCAGGCGGTGAGGAACGGCACGCCGCCCCAGGCCGCGTTGCGGCGAAGCGTGCGGCGGACATCGAGATGGCCACGGCGCTGCCGCTTGCGCGGCTTGGCGTAGCGTTCGCGCAGGCGCCGCGCGATCTGCCGGATCAGCGCGCGCATCTCTTCGACCTGCCGCGGCTCAATCCGCGACAGCGGCGCGTTGCGCAGCACCTCATGGCGTAAATTCTCAGCCTCCTCGCGGCCGTAGAGTGCGAGCGCCTGCGCCACCGTGTCGCGCACGGTCTCGCGCAGCGCATCGAGCGCGGCCTGCAGCCGCTCGGCGAGCGGAGGATTGCTCTCGGTCAGCGCGTCGAGATCGTCGCGCAGCCGCTGGATGCCCATCGCCTCCAGCATGCGGCTGGAAAACAACCCGCGCTGGGTGAAGTAGCGGATGTCGGACAGTCCGGTGGCGCTGGCCGCATTGGCGATCGCGGCTGAAATCTCGTTGCGGTCTTGAGACAGTAGCATCTCCGCCAGCGGACCGAGGTTGCTGCTGGCCTGGCCGCCGGCGCCTTGCGACGGCTGCTGCGGCGTCGCCGCTGCATCCTGTGCGGCACGCTCATGCTCCGCACCTTGCGGAGATGCGGGCTCCGCCTGCGCAAAGAACAGATCGAAGCAGGCACCGAGCGCCTTCTTCTCGTCCTCGCTCTTGGCCAGCGTCAGCAGCAGACTGTCGCGCAGCACATTGCGATCGGCGAGGCCTACCGCCGCTACCGCCCGCATCGCATCGATGCTCTCGGCGGGCGAGACATGCACGCCGGCGCCGCGCGCGGCTCGAAAGAAACGATGCAGGTTCTCCTGCATGAGGCTTACCCGAAGATGTTCTGGCGCTGCGCCTTGGCGACGAACGTTGTCACCTGCGGCAGCGCCACCTCGATATCGGACTCGTATTTCAACAGCACGTTGAGCGTATCGCGGACCACGTCGTGGCCGAGCTCGGCGGCCTGCAGCAGCACCAGCACGCGGGCCCAGTCGATGGTCTCGCTGACGGATGGCTGCTTCTTCAGGTCGAGGGTGCGGATGTCGTGGATGAAGCCGACCAGCTGCCGGCGCAGCCTCTCGGAGATGCCGGGAATGCGGCTCTCGACGATGCGCTCTTCCAGCCTCTGCTCGGGGAAGCCGATATGCAGATGCAGGCAGCGGCGCTTCAAGGCATCACCGAGATTGCGCTCGGAATTGGAAGTCAGGATCACGGTCGGCGCGCCGGCGGCCGCGATGGTGCCGAGCTCGGGGATGGTGACCTGGAAATCAGAGAGGATCTCCAGCAGCAGCGATTCGAACTCGGCGTCCGACTTGTCGATCTCGTCGATCAGGAGCACGCAGCCCTGCGGCTCCAGCATCGCCTGCAGCAACGGCCGCGGCTCGACGAATTCGCGCGAGAAGAACACGTCGCCGAAATCATGCAGCTGGTCGAGCGCGGCATGCAGCGTCGCGGCGCCCGACAGCACCTCGCCGAGCTTGTCCTTCAGGATCTGCGTGTAGAGCAGCTGCTTGGCGTATTTCCACTCATACAGCGCCTTGGCCTCGTCCAGCCCCTCATAGCATTGCAGGCGGATCATCTTCAGGCCGCGCCAGGCGGCGATCGCCTTCGCCAGCTCGGTCTTGCCGACGCCGGCCGGGCCCTCGACCAGGATCGGCTTCTCGATCGCTTGGCTGAGATACACCGCGGTCGCGATCTGGCGGCTGGCGATATAGCCCTGGGCGGCGAGGCCGGCTTCGACGGCCTCAATCGAGGCCAGAGGAGAGGAGGGCTTGGTATCGGCCAAGGACGAACTCCGGATATTGAGGCCTGACGCCGAGGTCGCAAGCGTTTCCGGCCCATATGTTGTTTTCGTAAAGCCCTGACTTTTATCGGCTTTATGCTATGTCCTGGCTACGCGCCGACGGCGCGAAAGTCCAGTGCGGACGGCGCCGGGCCCCATGCGGGGGCGTGTCGTGTGCCGCAAATCACGCCGAGCGGAATAATGAACCGGTCCATCCAGCACCTCATCGTCTTCCTGGTTCTCGTGGTCGGGGGAGGGTGGATCATCGGCGCGACCAATCTCCCGGGCCCGTGGTATGCCGCTCTGCAGAAGCCGCCCTTCACGCCGCCGAACTGGCTGTTCCCGGTCGCCTGGACCGTGCTCTATGTGCTGATCGCGCTCGCTGGCTGGCGCACCTACGAGCGCGTGAGCGACGGTGCCGTGATGCAGGTGTGGTGGGCGCAGCTCGCGCTCAATTTCGCCTGGTCGCCGATCTTCTTCACCAAGCATTGGATGTGGCCGGCGCTGGCGGTCATTCTCGCGATGTTGGCGCTGATCATCGTCTTCATCGTGCTGCAGTGGCGCAAGGATCGCACGGCGGCACTATTGTTCGTGCCCTATGCTTGCTGGGTCGCGTATGCGTCGGTGCTGAATGCGTCGCTGAATGTGTTGAATTGAGATGAGGCGGATTTGATCGAAGCGCGCTGGCAGACGCCGAGAACGGTGCGCTCCCTCTCCCCGTTCTTACGGGGAGAGGGGTGGGGTGAGGGGCAGACGCTTGCTCGGTGCAGGCCGTTAGACCTGTCCCCCCTCACCCGGATTGCATCTGGCGATGCAATCCGACCTCTCCCCGCAAGCGGGGCGCGGTTGCGGCGAGTCCGCCGCAAGTACGAGCGGACCCACTACCGATGAACCTCAAGCAGCTCGAATATTTCGTACAGGTCGCCGAGCTCGGCTCGTTCAGCAAGGCTGCGAGCGTGCTCGAAGTGGCGCAGCCGGCACTGTCGCGCCAGGTGCGTGCGCTGGAGACCGAGCTGAAGCAGCAGCTGTTCGCGCGCAACGGCCGCGGCGTTGCGCTGACCGACGCGGGAAAGCGGCTGTTCGACCACTCAGTCGCCGTGCTGCAGCTCGTCTCGCATGCCCGCGAGGACCTCGGCGCCAGCCGCGATGAGCCGGTCGGCCGTGTCATCATCGGGCTGCCGCCGAGCATCGGTCGCCAACTGACGCTTCCGCTGATCGACCGCTTCAGGAAGGAGCTGCCAGCCGCTCAGCTCGCGATCGTCGAGGGGCTGTCGACCCATATCGTCGAATGGGTCACGACCGGGCGCATCGATGTCGGGATGGTCTACAATCCCGAGGCGCAGCCCGGGCTCGAGATCACGCCGCTGTTGCAGGAGGCGCTCGGCCTGGTCAGCCATGCCCCGAAAGGCAAGCGGCGGGTCACCACGCCGCTGCCGATGGTCGAGCTGTCGCGCTATCCGCTGATCGTGCCGGAACGCGTGCATGCGATGCGTCGCCTGCTCGAAACCCAGGCGGCCCTGGCCGGCGTCAAGCTCGATATCGCCTGGGAGGTCTCGAGCGTGCCCTCGATCATCGACCTGGTCTGCGCCGGCTACGGGCACGCGGTGCTGACCGCGAGCGGGGTGGCGGCGTCGGGACGCGCCGCGGAACTGGCGATCCGGCGGCTCGACGACCCGACACCGACCAGCGTGCTTTGCCTGGTCACCTCGGCGCACAAGCGGCCGACGCCGCTTGCGGTCCGCACCATGAATCTCGCCGCTGGGCTGATCCGCAAACTGCCGCGTTAGCGCCGTCGCCGGACATTCGGCGTGGTCATTCGAGCCGTTCCAATTCAGCATGGCTGCCGCGCTATCCCATGCCATCCTGGAATATCTGTTATAGGAGGCGGGCGCTGGCGGGAATGGGCCGAACGCGTCAGAGTGCAGGCCAAAATCATCCCACCTCCAGGGCAGAGACGTCTCGATGCGATGCCCGTCGCAGAATAGACAGAAGAACATGCGACGTCTCGCCCCGAGGCGCGGGACTGACCGGATCGTGGGACCCGCGTCCGCTGGTTGAGGAGACTGCCAAGTGATCATCGATGTGCACGGCCACTACACCACTGCGCCGAAGGCGCTGGAGGATTGGCGCAACCGCCAGATCGCGGGCATCAAGGACCCCAGTGTGATGCCGAAGGCCTCCGAGCTTTCGATCAGCGACGACGAGCTGCGCGAGAGCATCGAGAGCAACCAGCTCAAGAAGATGGAGGAGCGGGGCAGCGACCTCACCATCTTCTCGCCGCGCGCGAGCTTCATGGCCCACCACATCGGCGACTTCCAGGTGTCCTCGACCTGGGCTGGGATCTGCAACGAGCTGTGCTATCGCGTCAGCAAACTGTTTCCAGACAATTTCATCGGCGTGGCGATGCTGCCGCAGTCGCCGGGCGTCGATCCCAGGACTTGCATTCCCGAGCTGGAGAAATGCGTCAAGGAGTACGGCTTCGTCGGCATCAATTTGAATCCCGATCCCTCGGGCGGTCACTGGACCTCGCCGCCGCTGTCAGACCGGCACTGGTATCCGATCTATGAGAAGATGGTCGAACTGGACATTCCGGCGATGATCCACGTCTCGACCAGCTGCAACGCCTGCTTCCACACCACCGGCGCGCATTATCTGAATGCCGACACCACCGCCTTCATGCAGTGTTTGACCTCGGACCTGTTCAAGGACTTCCCGACGCTGAAGTTTTTGATCCCGCATGGCGGCGGCGCAGTGCCCTATCACTGGGGCCGCTTTCGCGGGCTGGCACAGGAATTGAAGAAGCCGCTGCTGAAAGATCATCTGCTGAAGAACGTCTTCTTCGACACCTGCGTCTATCATCAACCCGGCATCGACCTGCTGACCAAGGTGATCCCGGTCGACAACATTCTGTTTGCTTCGGAGATGATCGGCGCTGTCCGCGGCATCGATCCCGAGACCGGCTTCTATTACGACGACACCAAGCGCTATATCGAGGCTGCCAACCTCACGGCCGAGCAGCGCCACCAGATCTATGAAGGCAATGCACGGCGGGTGTTCCCGCGGCTCGATGCCGCGTTGAAGGCCAAAGGCAAGTGAGGGCATCATGAGCACCCCCATGAACAATCTCGGCGTCGTCAAGAAGAGCATCACCCGCGCCGACAAGGCCGCAGTCGAGAAGCTCGCGAAATTCGGCGTCGCCACCATCCATGAAGCGATGGGCCGCGTCGGGTTGATGCAATGCTACATGCGGCCGATCTATCCGACCGCGACCATGGCCGGCACGGCGGTGACCGTGTTGCTGCAGCCCGGCGACAATTGGATGCTGCATGTCGCGGCCGAGCAGATTCAGCCCGGCGACGTCGTGGTTGCGGCCTGCACGGTCGAGAACACCGACGGCTTCTTCGGCGATCTCTTGGCGACCAGTTTTCGCGCCCGGGGAGCGAAGGGTTTGGTGATCGACGGCGGCGTGCGCGACGTCGCCGATCTCACCGAGATGCAGTTTCCGGTGTTCTCGCGCGCCATCAGCGCGCGCGGCACGGTGAAGGCGACGCTCGGCTCGGTCAACATTCCCGTGGTCTGCGCCGGTGTCGCGGTCAACCCGGGCGACGTCGTGATCGCCGATCCCGACGGCGTCGTCGTGGTGCCAGCCGCGGTCGCCGATCAGGCGGCGGAGGCGGCGGCCGCGCGCGAGGCCAATGAGGCCGACAAGCGCGAGAAGCTTGCCTCCGGCGTGCTGGGCCTCGACATGTACAAGATGCGCGAGCCGCTGGCGAAGGCCGGGCTCAAATATATCGATTAGGCCATGACGACTGCATCCAACCAGTGGCATGTCGGGCTGATCGGTTACGGCGAGGTCGGCAAGATCCTCGCGGAAGATCTGCGCAAGGACCGCGTGCGCGTCTCGGCTTATGACATCAAGCTCGATGACGATCGCGCCGGGCCGTTGCGCGAGCACGCGGCTGGGATCGGCGTCACGCTGGCGGCCTCGCATGCTGAGCTGGCCGCGCAGGCCGACTTCATCGTCTCGGCGGTGACCGCGAGCCAGGACGTGGCGGTGGCACAGGCCTGTGTCGGCGCGATCAAGCCGGGCGCATGGTTCCTCGACTTCAACTCGGCTTCACCCGGCGCCAAGCAGCGCGCGGCGGCGTTGATCGATGGCGCCGGCGGCCGCTTTGTCGAGGGCGCCGTCATGACCTCGGTGCCACCGTATCGCATCAAGGTGCCGCTGCTGCTCGGCGGCGCCGGTGCCCGCGAACTTGCGCCGCTGCTGAACGATCTCGGCTTTGCCGCGAAGCCCGCGAGCGACAAGCTCGGCGTCGCCTCGGCTACCAAGATGTGCCGCAGCATCATGATCAAGGGCATGGAGGCGATGGTGATCGAGGCCTTCACCACCGCGCGCGCCTATGGCGTCGAGGACGCGGTGCTGGCCTCGCTGAAAGAGACCTTTCCCGGCATCGACTGGGAGAAGCAGGGCGCCTATTTCTTCCAGCGCGTGATCGAGCACGGCCGCCGCCGGGCGGAAGAAGTGCGGGAGGTCGCCGAGACCGTGCGCGACATCGGGCTGACGCCATGGTCGGCGCAGGGCACCGCCGAACGCCAGGCCTGGGTGGCTGATCTTGCCGATGAAGGTTTGTTCGGGATCAAAGGCACAGAAGAATTTGCGCGTAGTGTGGACTGGCGCACCGAGGCTGACCGCATCCTCGCGAGCGCCAAATCCAAGAACAAGTCCGGGGAGTAATGGACGCGATGGAGTTTCAGAAGACACCCGGTTGGCTCGACTGGTATCAAGGCCCATCGACGCCGCGCTTCAAGGTGCCGGCCGGCAGCGTCGATGCGCATTGCCATGTGTTCGGTCCCGGCGCGGAATTTCCCTACGCACCCGAGCGCAAATACACGCCCTGCGACGCCTCCAAGCACCAGCTCTATGCGCTGCGCGACCATCTCGGCTTTGCCCGCAACGTCGTGGTACAGGCGACCTGCCACGGCGCCGACAACCGCGCCATGGTCGATGCGCTTACCCATTCGAACGGCAGAGCGCGCGGCGTCGCCACGGTGAAGCGCAACGTCACCGACGCCGAGCTGCAGGCGATGCATGATTCCGGCGTGCGCGGCGTCCGCTTCAACTTCGTCAAGCGGCTGGTCGACTTCACGCCCAAGGACGAGCTGAACGAGATCGCCGGGCGGATTGCAAAACTCGGCTGGCATGTCGTGATCTATTTCGAGGCGGTCGATCTGCCCGAGCTGTGGGACTTCTTCACCGCGCTGCCGACCACCGTCGTGGTCGATCACATGGGCCGGCCTGACGTGACCAAGCCGATCGATGGCCCGGAACTCGAGCTGTTCGTGAAGTTCATGCGCGAGCACCATAATGTCTGGTCCAAGGTGAGCTGCCCGGAGCGACTCTCGGTGAGCGGGCCGCCAGCGCTCAACGGCGAGCAGAATGCCTATCGCGACGTGGTGCCGTTTGCGAAGCGCATCGTCGAGACCTTCCCGGATCGCGTGCTGTGGGGCACCGACTGGCCGCACCCGAACCTGAAGGACCACATGCCCGACGATGGGCTGCTGGTTGATTTCATTCCGCACATTGCAACCACACCGGAGCTGCAAAAGAAGCTCCTGGTCGATAATCCGATGCGGCTCTACTGGCCCGAGGAATCCTGAAGGAGAGATCGATGTCGCTCGACAAGCCCTATATGAACGTTCCCGGCACGACCATCTTCGATGCCGACATGTCGCGCCAGGGTTATCATCTGAACCAGTTCTGCATGTCCTTGATGAAGGCGGAGAACCGCGCCCGGTTCAAGGCCAATGAGCGCGCCTATCTCGACGAATGGCCGATGAGCGAGGAGCAGAAACAGGCGGTGCTCGATCGCGATCTCAATCGCTGCATTGCGCTCGGCGGCAATATCTATTTCCTCGCCAAGATCGGCGCCACCGACGGCAAGAGCTTTCAACAGATGGCCGGCAGCATGACCGGCATGACCGAAGAAGAATATCGCGACATGATGGTGAAGGGTGGCCGCTCCGTCGAGGGCAACCGCTACACCGGGGAGAAGAAATAATGGCCCATATCTCCGCCAGCGTTTACACCTCGCACGTGCCGGCGATCGGCGCGGCGCTCGACCTCGGCAAGACCCAGGAAGCCTACTGGCAACCGGTTTTCGAGGGCTATGAGTTCGCCAAGCAGTGGGAGAAGCGCGAGAAGCCGGACGTCGTGTTCCTGGTCTTCAACGATCACGCCACCGCCTTCAGCCTGGAGATGATCCCGACCTTCGCGATCGGCACGGCGGCCGAATACACGCCTGCCGACGAGGGCTGGGGACCGCGTCCGGTGCCGAAGGTGATGGGACATCCGAAGCTCGCGGCGCACATCGCGCAGTCGGTGATCCAGGACGATTTCGACCTCACCATCGTCAACAAGATGGACGTCGACCACGGCCTCACCGTGCCGCTCAGCCTGGTGTTCGGGCAGGTGGATGCGTGGCCGTGCCCGATCATCCCGTTTGCGGTCAATGTCGTGCAATATCCGGTGCCGTCTGGCCGCCGCTGCTTCATGCTCGGCAAGGCGATCCGCAAGGCGATCGAATCCTATGACGAGCCGCTGAACGTCCAGATCTGGGGCACCGGCGGCATGAGCCACCAATTGCAGGGTCCGCGTGCCGGCCTGATCAACCGCGAGTGGGATAACGCCTTCCTCGACCAGCTGATCAACGATCCGGAAGGGCTGTCGAAGCTGCCGCATATCGACTATGTGCGCGAGGCCGGCAGCGAGGGCATCGAGCTCGTGATGTGGCTGATCGCGCGCGGCGCGATGAGCGACGTCAATGGCGGTCACAAGCCGAAGGTGCTGCATCGCTTCTACCACGTGCCTGCGAGCAACACCGCGGTCGGCCACCTGATCCTGGAGAACACCTGATATGGCCAAAACGATCAAGGTCGCGCTCGCGGGAGCGGGTGCGTTCGGCATCAAGCATCTCGACGGCATCAAGAACATTGCCGATGTCGAGGTGGTGTCGCTGGTTGGCCGCAGGCTGGAGCAGACGAAAGAAGTCGCCGACAAATACGGCATCAAGCACATTTCGACGGAGCTCGCCGACAGTTTGAAGCTGCCGGAAGTCGACGCCGTCATCCTCTGCACGCCGACGCAGATGCATGCGGCGCAGGCGATCGACTGTCTCAATGCCGGCAAGCATGTGCAGGTCGAGATTCCGCTGGCGGATTCCTTGAAGGATGCGCAGGCGGTGGTCGATTTGCAGAAGAAGACCGGGCTGGTGGCGATGTGTGGCCACACCCGCCGCTTCAATCCCAGCCATCAGTTCGTGCACAAGAAGATCAAGGCCGGCGAATTCCACATCCAGCAGATGGATGTGCAGACCTATTTCTTCCGCCGCACCAACATGAATGCGCTGGGCCAGCCGCGCAGCTGGACCGATCACCTGTTGTGGCATCATGCCGCGCATACGGTCGACCTGTTCGCCTATCAGGCCGGCTCGCCGATTGTGAAGGCCAATGCGGTGCAGGGGCCTATCCACAAGGATCTCGGCATCGCGATGGATATGTCGATTCAGCTCAAGGCGGCCAACGGCGCGATCTGCACACTCAGTCTGTCGTTCAACAATGACGGCCCGCTCGGCACCTTCTTCCGCTATATCGGCGACACCGGCACCTATATCGCGCGCTACGACGATCTGGTGAACGGCAAGGAGGAGAAGATCGACGTCTCCAAGGTCGATGTCTCCATGAACGGCATCGAGCTGCAGGACCGCGAATTCTTTGCGGCGATCCGAGAGGGCCGCGAGCCGAACGCCTCCGTTGCCCAGGTGCTGCCGTGCTACCAGGTGCTGCACGATCTGGATCAGCAGCTGGCGAAGGGGTGAGGTAGTTTCACTGGAACTGCAGCGAGGGGCGCCCGAAGGGCGAGCCCGGAATCTATCAAGCCACGATCCCTGCGGTGAAATGGATTCCGGGCCCGACGCTGCGCGTCGTCCCGGAATGACGAATGGGGAGGTGAGCGCAAATCACTCCCCACTCACCACCTTCTCCCGAAACCGCCGTGGCGACAGTCCGGTCGCTCCCGCAAACAACCGGCTGAAATAGGCGGGGTCGTTGAAGCCGAGCGCGTAGGCGATCGTCGACACCGATAGGTTGGTGTAGACGAGATTGCGCCTCGCCTCGCGGATGATGCGCTCCTGGATCAGCTCGGAGGCCGCGTGCCCGGTCGCGGCCTTGGTCAATCGGCTGAGATGGGTCGGGCTGATCGACAGCGTGGCCGCATAGTCGGCGACGGCCCAATGCTCGAGAAAATGCTGCTCCAGCAGTGTCTCGAAGCGACGGAACAGATCGCTGGCCGCGGTGCTGTCCGCCGCGCTTTTGTCCGCCAGCTCGCGCGCGACCAGGCCGAGCAAGGCTGATGTCAGCGCGCGCAGCACGTGGGCGCGCGCGAAATGTCTCCCGGCGTATTCCGCATGGATCTGGGTCACCAGAGTCCGCATCTGCGGCGTAGCATGGCTCACGCGCGACTCTGCCAGTGCCCGTCGCAGGCCTTCCGATGGCGACAACGCCTCATCCAGCATCTCGGTCGCGATCGTCAGCACGAAACCCTGCATGCCCGGAACGAAGGCGAAGCCGTGGACGTGGCCGGTCGGCACATTGACCACCCGCATCGCCTTCAACGGGTACGCCTGTCCTTCGAGCGTCGCCTCGCCGCGTCCTTTCGCCACCAGCAGGATCTGGTGCAGCCGGGCGTGGCGGTGCGGCGTGAACCGCCATCCCGTCAGCTGCGATCGCGCTGCGATGGTTTCGCAATGCACGACGTCAGGCAGATCGCCGGCTTCGCCGAACAGCGGATAGGTGCGGATTGCGGACTGGTTTTCGATCGAGCGTGGCATGTTCGATTTGTACAAGATAAAGCGCAGTCGATCCATTCATCGAAGGCCGAAACGGGCTAAATTCGTCCAATAGCCAAAAAATGCCTGCGGAGGAAACCATGCGCGTTCAGGTCTGCATCATCGGCGGTGGACCGTCGGGTCTCCTGCTGTCCCAACTCCTGCACCTGCAGGGCATCGACACCATCGTGCTGGAGAGGGCGAGCCGGGAGTATGTGCTGTCGCGCATCCGCGCCGGCGTGCTCGAGCACGGCTTTGCCAAGCTGATGCGCGAGGCGCAGTGCGGCGAGCGCATGGACAGCGAGGGCGAGATCCACCACGGCTTCAACATCGCTCATGACGGCGTGCTCGACCGGATCGATCTGTACAAATATTCCGGTGGCAATTCGGTGCTGGTCTACGGCCAGACCGAGGTGACGCGCGATCTCTACGAGGCTCGCGACCGGCTTGGCGGCAACGTCGTGCACAACGCCGCCGACGTGCAGCCGCACGACATCGCCTCCGATCAGCCGTTCGTCACCTACCGCAGCGGCGACCAGACCATCCGGATCGATTGCGACTACATCATCGGCGCCGATGGTTTCCACGGCGTCAGCCGCAAATCGATCCCGAAGGACAAGCTGACCGAATACGAGCGCGTCTATCCGTTCGGCTGGCTGGGGGTGCTGTCGCGAACCAAGCCGATCAATCCCGAGCTCATCTATGTCAAGCATGAGCGCGGCTTTGCGCTGTGTTCGATGCGCTCGCAGGTCCTGAGCCGCTATTACATCCAGGTGCCGCTGTCGGACAAGGTTGAGGACTGGAGCGACGACGCCTTCTGGGACGAGCTGAAGCGACGCCTGCCGCCACACGTCGCGGCCGATCTGATCACCGGTCCCTCGATCGAGAAGAGCATTGCGCCGCTGCGCAGCTATGTCGCCGAGCCGATGCGCTACGGCCGGCTGTTCCTCGCCGGCGACGCCGCGCATATCTTTCCGCCGACCGGCGCACGCGGGCTGAACAGCGCGGCCTCGGACATCTATTATCTTTATCACGGCCTGCTCGACCACTACAAAAAGGGCGACGACAAGGGGCTCGACGATTATTCGCGGCGCGCGCTGGCGCGGATCTGGAAGGCGCAGCGCTTCTCCTGGTGGATGACGATGCTGCTGCATCGCTTCCCTGATCGCATCGCCTATGAGGACAGGCTGCAGGATACCGACATGGCCTATCTGTTCTCCTCGGAGGCCGCGCAGCGCTCGCTGGCGGAGAACTATGTGGGCCTGCCGTTTTAGCTGATTAATATCTTGACGATCGCGCGGAGATATCGCGCAGAATAGGGTGTGCTCCCTCCGCCCGTTCTTACGGGGAGAGGGCTGGGGTGAGGGGCAGACGCCCGCTCGGTGTTCGTCGTTAGTCCTGTACTCCCTCACCCGGATTGCATTTAACGGTGCAATCCGACCGCTCCCCGCAAGCGGGGCGAGGTTGCACCTCGTACGCTGCGCGATCGGCGCAAAATCACAGGCTCCTGGACAACGGGACCAAAGGGGAGGGAACAGATGACGACATGGATGAGCGCGCCGCGCGCGTGCGGCGCGGGCTTGATGCTGGCGATGATGACCACGCCAGCATTCGCCGACGCTCTCGTCGGCGACGCGGCGGCGACCTGCAGCGGTCTCGCGGGCTCTGCGCAAAACGGCGTGAAAATCGATTCCGCCGCATTGCAGGCCGCGTCGACGCTTTCGATCGCCGAGAAGGCCGGCTCGCCCGCCGCGCGTATTGCGCCGGCTAACCCCGCCTTCTGCAAGGTGCTCGGCCATATTGAGCCCCGGGATCCGACTGCGCCGCCGATCAGGTTCGAGGTCAACCTGCCGACCGACTGGAACGGCCGCTCGCTCCAATATGGCGGCGGTGGCTTCAACGGCGTCCTGATCACCGGTCTTGGCCTGCCGCCAGCCTATCCGTTCGACAAGGCCTCGCCGCTGGCGCGCGGCTTCGCCACCTATGGCACCGACTCCGGCCACGAGACCAAGCCAGGCGAACCACCGCAGGTGTTCGCGCTCAACGACGAGGCGTTCGAGAATTTTGCCCATGTCGCCTACAAGAAGGTGCGTGATGCCGCCGTCGACCTGATGCTGCGGGCGTACGGCAAGACGCCGAGCAAGATGTATTTCATGGGCTCGTCGGAGGGCGGGCGCGAGGCGCTGACCATGGCGCAGCGCTATCCGGACGATTTCGACGGCATCTTCGCCCGCGTGCCCGTCATCAACTGGGCCGGCCTGCAGCATGCCGGAACGCGCGACGGGCTGGCGACGATGGGCGCGGGCTGGATCAATCCGGCGCAGGTCAAGCTTGTCGCCGACGCTGTCCGCAAATCATGCGACAAGGCCGACGGTGTGGAAGACGGGCTGGTCGAGAATCCCATCGGCTGCAAGGCGAGCTTCAAACCTGAGACGTTGCGTTGTGCGACCGGGCAGAGCGGGGATGAGTGCCTGACGGACGCCCAGATCAAAGCGATCGACACGTTGCACGCGACCTACAAATTTCCCTTCGCACTCGCCAATGGCCTCGACGACTATCCGGGGTGGGGCGTGTCCGGAGAAGACGCGCCGCCGTTCGCCTCGGCGGGCGGCTGGATATCGTGGTGGCTCGGCAAGGCGGCGCCGACGCAGCCGCCAACCCCGGCCAACGGCATCGCCTGGATCTACGGCGCCGGCGGCACCCAATATGTGTTCGCGCGCGACCCGAAGCTGGATGTCACGACCTACAAGCCGGAGGAGCACAAGGCGCGCGTGCTCGAAGTTTCCAACCTGATGGACTCGACCGACCCTGATCTGAGCAAATTCCGCGCGCATGGCGGCAAGCTGGTCATGCTGGAGCACATGGCCGACTATGCGCAGAGCCCTTATGCCGGCATTCGCTATTTCGAAAGCGTGGAGCGCAAGCTCGGCAGGACCGAGAGCGCGGAGTTCGCTCGCCTCTATACCGCGCCGGGCGTCGATCACGTCGGCTCCGGCGCACCGGCGAATGTCGATATGCTCACTGTGCTGGTCGACTGGGTCGAGCATGGCAAGGCGCCCGATGATCTCAAAGTGGTGGAGCAAACAATCGAAGCGCCATCGTTCGCGACGACCCGCAGCCTGCCGCTGTGCCGTTGGCCCGCCTGGCCGCACTACAAGTCCGGATCGCCTCATGAGGCCGGGAGTTTCACCTGTGCGCCATAGCGCTGAGTGCTGAAACCTCAGAAATGAGTTGCGTACCTCAGAAATTCGGTTAACCTCCTCTCCCAAAAGGGGGAGGAGATGAACGCGCCGCTGACATTGCGGGACATCGCGCGGCAGGCGGGCGTGAGCCTCGCCACCGTCGATCGCGTGCTGCACAACCGTCCGGGCGTGCGCCCCGACACGGTGCGGCGCGTGAAGGACGCGATGGCGCGCAGTGCCTTCCAGCCGCATGCGGCCGCCTCCGAGCTCGCACGCGCGCGATCGCGGCGCTTCGTTTTCGTGATGCCGTCCGGCGTCAACCTTTTCATGCAGCAGATCCAGGCGCATCTTGGTGAGATGGCGGGCTGGCTGTCGGCGCGACGGCTTGCCGTCGAGACGCTGGAGACCGACGTGTTCGATCCAGCCATTCTGTCGGCCAGGCTCGAGGAACTGGCCGGGCAGGTGGACGGTGTCGCGGTGGTCGCGCTGGATCATCCCAGCGTGCGCGCCGCGATCAATGATCTCGTCGAGGCCGGTGCGAAAGTCGTCACGCTGGTGTCGGATGTGCCGTCGTCGCGCCGGCATCATTATGTCGGCATCGACAACATCGCTGCCGGCCGCACCGCCGGGGCGCTGGTCGGCCGCTTCGTCGGCGGACGACAGGGCTGCGTCGCCATCGTCGCCGGCTCGCAAGGCTTGCGCGACCATGCCGAGCGCATCTTCGGTTTCAATCAGGTGCTTTCCTCCGAGTTTCCTCAGCTCAAGGTGCTGCCGGTCGCTGAGGGCCATGACGAGGACGGCCGTTCGGAGAGCCTGATGACGCGGCTGCTGCAGGAACATGGGGACATCATCGGCCTCTACAACGTCGGCGCCGGCACGCCGGGCGTCGCCAAGGCTCTGACCGACTCTGGGCGCGCCGGCCAGGTGAGGTTCGTCGGCCACGACGTGACGGTGCTGACGCGCAAGTTGCTGCTGAGTGGGGTGATGGATGCCGCGATCTCGCAGAATCCGGGACACGAGGCGCGGGCGGCCGTGCGCGTGCTGCTGGCGCTCGCCCGCGGCGAGCCGATTTTGAGCGAACAGGAAACGATCCGTATCGACATCGTGATGCGGGATAATCTGCCGTGAGCCGCTAGCGGCGAAGCGGAAGGGCGGCGGCGAGACGGCGACAGACCCGTCCGTCGCCGGCGTGAGAGTTAGGGAGGAGTGAGGCGTGTATCTCGGATTGGACGTCGGGACGTCTGGCGTGAAGGCCGTGCTGGAGGATGATGCGGGCGCGCTGGTCGCGACTGCCTCGCGCGCGCTGTCGCTGTCGCAACCGGCGCCGCTGTGGTCCGAGCAGGATCCGGAGGCCTGGGTCTCCGCCACGATCGGCGCGGTCGACGATCTCGCAGCCAGCCATCCACGTGAGATCGCTGCTGTGCGCGGCATCGGACTGTCGGGCCAGATGCACGGCGCGACTCTGCTCGGCGAGAACGGACAGCCGCTGCGTCCCGCAATCCTCTGGAATGATGGCCGCTCGTACGCCGAATGCGCCGAGCTGGAGCGCAACTGCCCGGAACTGCACGCGATCGCGGGCAATCTGGCGATGCCCGGCTTCACCGCGCCAAAGCTGCTGTGGGTGGCGAAGCACGAGCCGGATGTGTTTGCCAAGCTCGCAAAAGTGCTGCTGCCGAAGGCCTATGTGCGCTACCGGCTGACCGGCGAGATGGTCGAGGACATGTCGGACGCCGCCGGCACGTTGTGGCTCGATGTCGGCCGGCGGCGCTGGTCGGAAACCGTGCTCGCCGCGACTGGGCTTGATCTCGGTCATATGCCGCGCCTGGTCGAGGGCAGCGAGTCCTGCGCCGAGTTGCATGGCGATCTCGCACGGCGTTGGGGCATGACATCGCGCGTGGTCGTCGCCGGTGGCGCCGGCGATTGCGCGGCGAGCGCGATCGGGCTTGGTGCGATCGCGCCGGGTGATGCGTTCCTCTCGCTCGGCACCTCCGGCGTGCTGTTCCGTGTCACCGATCGTTTCGCGCCGCAGCCGGCCTCGGCGGTGCATGCGTTCTGTCATGCGCTGCCAAACCTCTGGCACCAGATGGGCGTGATGCTGTCGGCGGCGGCCTCGCTGTCTTGGCTCGCGCGCATCCTCGAAACATCGGAAGCCGACCTGCTGGCGCCGCTCGGCAACGCCGTGCAGCGGCCAAGCCCGGTGCAGTTCCTGCCTTATCTCGACGGCGAGCGCACGCCGCACAATGATGCCACGGCTGCTGCCTGCTTCGCGAACTTGCGCAGCGCGGCGGGGCGGGGCGACCTGACGCAGGCGGTGCTCGAAGGTGTTGCCTTTGCCGCGCGCGACATGCTGACCGCGCTTGGCGAAAGCGAGCGGCCGATCGCCGAACTCGATTTCGTCGGCGGCGGCTCGCGCTCGGCGCTGTGGGCGCAGATCGCGGCCGACGTGCTCGGCATCGTCGTGCACCGCGTCGAGGAGGGCGAGGTCGGTGCAGCCATGGGCGCGGCGCGGCTCGGCCGGCTGGCTGCGACCGGCGCCGATCCGGCGTCCGTCTGTCGCCGTCCGCAGCGGCTCGCCAGCTTCACGCCGCGCGCCGGCCTGGTCGATGCCTATGACGAATCCTACGCCCGC
>Ga0209677_100279_pt1 | contig 34040 bp, 33 predicted proteins | sample AraplaCvi_mCL_r2_2_FD_184285 | JGI IMG/M metagenome (GOLD analysis project Ga0209677, IMG submission 184285) | Arabidopsis root microbial communities from North Carolina, USA - plate scrape CL_Cvi_mCL_r2 (SPAdes) (version 2) | ecosystem: Host-associated > Plants > Roots > Endosphere | place: USA... | reverse complement strand
GCACGAACATCCGTTTCATCTCGGCATGGTCGGGAGCGATGACGAGATAGGCAATCGAGCCGAGCAGATCACTATCATCGCGAGCAGTGAGAAACACCGCGCTTGGAGACGATAGCGCATCAGCATAGACGAGATGATTGCTTTCGGCCGGATAAAGCCTCTGCATATAGGCGTCCGATTCAGCAATGAGGTCGCGGACGTCCGCGCCCCGCGGATCGTCTACCGCGATAAGGATGGTCGCCTCGCTCAGCACCGATCATGCTCCGCGGGATAATGCCGGACCGCCCATCTATGCATGCACGACCTCATGACGCAACACGAATGGCGCCAGCAACGTATGCACCTCGTTTTCGACAGCCTGCCGGGCATCGCTCGAAACACCACGCAAGGTCACCGTCGCGATGCTGCCGTGGCTGCCATGCGGCCCCACCTTCACACTGCAATCGATGCCGCGATCGGTGAGCTGCGCCAGCACGCGCGTGAAGACGCGCGTCGCGGCATCCCAGCGCAGCTGCGGCTTGAACACCTTGCCGACGCCGGTCAGCGGCATCGGCTCGACCGGGATGACCTGCACCGGCACCGCGGCGCGCTCGGGCGTGCGCTCGCGCACCCACGCCTCCAGCTCGCCAGGCTGCACGCTCGCGCCGGGCTTGAGCTGCACGTAGCCGACCGGCAATTCGCCGGCATAGGCATCCGGCTGTCCGACCACGGCGGCGAAGCCGACGGCCGGATGCTGGAACATGATCTCCTCGATCGGAGCCGGATCGATGTTGTGGCCGCCGCGGATCACGAGGTCCTTGGCGCGGCCGGTGATCCAGAGAAAACCATCCGCGTCGAGCCGGCCGAGATCGCCGGAGTTGACCCAATGGCCATCGACGAATGCACCCTTGTTGTGGACGTCATCGAGATAGCCTGAGAACACGCTGGGCCCGGCCATGATCACGACCCCGATCTCGTCCGGCGCGCAGTCGCGCTCATAACGTCCATTCGCGTCGAGCTTGACGATGCGCACGCGTGAATAGGGCATCGGCAGACCGACCGAGCCGAGCCGGATCGGCTGGTCAGGATAGGCGATGGTGTGGACGCTCGAGGTCTCGGTCATGCCATAGACCTCGAACACCGGCAGCTTGAGCTTGTCCTGGATCGCGTGGCCGACGGCGACGGGGATCGCCGAACCGCCGCCGGCGGTCGCGCGCAGGCTCGAGATGTCGGCGGTGCCTGGCGGGACCGCCAACGCCGCAGCCAGCACGGTCGGCACGCTCGATAGCATCTCGGGGCGGAAGCGCTCGACCAGCCGCCAGATGTTGCGGATCGAATTCGGGTTGCGCCATCCCGCGGGTGACAACACCACGAGGCAACCGCCCGCGCTCAACGTCGCGAGCATCTGCGTCAGCGAGCCGCCGACATGAAACAGCGGCATGCCGAACAGCAGCGTGCCGCCTGGCCTCGTCTTCAAGAGCAGGTTCATCGCCCAGGCCTGATAGACCTGATTGGCGTGGCTGTGCCGCACCAGCTTTGGCGTGCCGGTGGTGCCGCCGGTGTGGAAGTATGCGGCCGTATCCGCGGCCGCGATCTGCCGTCCGCTGACGAGGTGATCCGCCGGCTGCGGCTTGATCAGGTCGCCAAAGGCATGGATGCCATCGGCGGCATTGCCGCCGCCGTGCACCTGCACGATCGCTTTCAGATGCGTGAGCCCGCCGCGCACCTTCTCGACCTTCTGCCAGATGTCGGTGCCGGGCAGCGGCCCGAGCGCGACCAGCACCCTGGTGCGCGCCGCCTCCAGGATCTCGGCGATCTGGTGCGGCTCCAGCAGTGGATTGACGGGATTGGCGATGCCGGCGGCCTCGGCGCCGAGCAGGGTGATGAACGCTTCAGGGATCAGCGGCAGCAGTAAACTGACGACGTCATCGGGGCCAACGCCGAGCGCATGAAACATGTTGGCGGCCTGCGTCACCTTGGCGACCAGCTCGCGATAGCTGAGGACGAGCGGGGTGTCGGCCGGATCGGCGTTGCCGAGAAACTGGATCGCGGGCGCATCCGGGTTGGCAGCGGCACCGCACTTGAGCGCGTCGAAGGTGCTCTGCGCGGCGATGCGCATCGCATAGGGGATCTGCTCGAAGGCGCGGATATCGGCTGATGTGGCGAAGCTTGGATAGTCGTTGCCGATGATGCGATCGAGCGAGTGAATGCCCGTCATGGCCTGATCCTCCCGGTGACGTGTCCTCGTTCGGCCGGACCTTCTGGCGGGTCCGGCCATGGATCGTGCATGCGCGCTTTCTTTGTGAGCCCGCTCGGCGCGATCACAGATCGCAAGGATGATCGAGGATTCGGCCGGCGTCCATCACGAGTTGCGGGAGGGCGGTGAGAGATTTGCCGAAGGGAAGACACCCCGGCGCAGCAACATACTCGGTGTCGTCCCGGCCGTGAGCCGGGACCCATACGCACCGGCGGCTATGTTGCGATGACTGGCAATTGACGAGGTGCCACAAACGACTTCTGAGGAGTATGGGTCCCGGGTCGCGCCCACTTCGTTCGCTTGCCCGGGACGACACCGTTGTTCTACCGCGCTCGCCTCAGCCCGCCGCGTCGATCAAATTCTCCAGCAGCCGCTTCAGCTCGCCGGTCGCCTTGTCGCCATAGCTCTCAAGGATATGCGCCTCCTGGCTGGCGGCGAGGGAGTTGAGCCGCTTGCACAGCGCCTTGCCGCGATCCGAAATGAACATCAGCACCTTGCGGCGGTCCTCGGCGTCCTGGCGCCGGTAGACCAGCGAGTCCGAGACCATGCGGTCGATCATCTTGGTGAGCGTCGGATGGTTGAGCAGCACGGCATCCGCAAGCTCGCCCATCGAATGGCCCGCGCCGTCATAGAGCACTTTCAGGATCCGCCACTGCTCGACCGGAACGCCTTCGGTGCTCAGCCGCAGCTCCAACTGGCGGTTGATCTCGCGGTTGGCTTGCGCGAGGAGGTAGGCGAGATGTTCTGACAGCGGCGTGTTGGGACTCGGCTGCTTGGCCACGATGAAACTTCGCTGATGCGCCGGCGCCGGTAGCGCCGGGATGAATGAATGTCCGGCAGATGTTGCCCGATCTATATGCATGCCGATTCTTGAAGTTTCAATATTTTCAAATAGGATAATTTGCCCATCGGGCGCTTAAAATGACGGCATTCGGTCGCTGGCAATGATGCCGGCCAAGGAGTGGGTGTGCTTTCGACAGTCCCTGTCCCAGCTCAAGGCCAAGCTCTGGGTCATGTGAATTTTCCGCCGCATCTGCTGTTCAGGGGCTTTCCTGCGCAGTCCGGCGTCCCCTTTCTGTCTCCGCTCGATTACGACCGGTTCAAGCGCGACGGTGCACGCAACAAGCTGCGTGTCGGCAATTTCCTCACCTTCAGTGGCTCGCCCGGCATCTGGGGGCCGTCCTCGACCAACAGTGCAATGCTTGCGATTGCGGAGATCAACGCGCGCGGCGGCATTCTCGGTCGCGAGCTCGAACTCTCCCTCTATGACTCCGGCGGCGGAATCGAGGAGGTCGTGCAACGCGCCCGTGATGCGGTCGAGTTCGACGAGGTCGACATCATCATGGGCTCGCACATCAGCGCGGTGCGGGTCGCGCTGCGCAAGATCACCAAAGGGCGCGTGCCTTACGTCTACACGCCGGTCTATGAAGGCGGCGAGCAGACGCCCGGCGTGATGGCGATCGGCGAGGTGCCGCGCGCCCAGACTCGGCCGGCGATCCATTGGCTCAGCGAGGTCAAGAACGCGCGGCGCTGGTACCTGATCGGCAGCGACTATGTCTGGCCGTGGCAATCGCATCGTTCGATCAAGACCTATATCGCCGAGGCCGCCGGGCAGGTGGTCGGCGAGGAGTTCGTGCCAGTGGGCGAGGACAATCACGAGGCGCATCTCGCCCGTATCCGCGCTGCCCGGCCCGACGTGGTGCTGATCTCGCTGATCGGCACCGACAGCGTCACCTTCAACCGTTCCTTCGGCGAGGCGGGCCTGGCGTCGACGACCTTGCGACTGGCCGGCGCAATGGACGAGGTCGTGCTGCTCGGCATCGGCGCCGACAACACCGAGAACCTGTTCTGCGCCTCCGGCTATTTCAACTGCGTCGGCTCGCAGGCGAATGACGCGTTCATGGACCGCTATGCCGCGATGTTCGGCGCCAACGCGCCGCCGGTCGGCTCTGTCGGCCAGTCCAACTATGAAGGCCTGCGCTTCCTGCAGGCCGCCGCCGAACGTGCAGGGTCGCTGGCAGTGCGGCCGCTCACCGCCGCCGGCCGCAACGTCGTCTATGCCGGCGCGCGCGGCCCCGTCACCATCCGCAACGGCCGCGCCGAGATGCCGATGTATCTCACCGAAGCCGACGGGCTCGATTTCAGATTGGTGAAGACGTTCTGATTTGCGGGGTGTAGGGTGGGTAGAGCGTACGCGAAACCCATCATGTCTCCGCGACGGGATTGATGGGTATCGCTTCGCTCAACCCATCCTACGCATTCATGTTGACCGTGCGGCCTGGTCGCCGTCGTCCAAATTAATACTTGAAACGGAAAATATTTCAGGTTCTAGTACAGGCCACGCGAGGTCGATGCGTGTCACGAGCGGCGTCGCCTCCCGCGCAAGAAACGGACTCGTGCCAACGAACAGCAATCCAGGAGAACGCCCGTGTCGGTCGTGCTGCCAACCCCAGATCAACTCCTCGACGTCGCCGACCAATGCGGCCTGTCGCTGACGGATGAGGACGTCGCCTCCTTCCGCGGCCTGATGCAGGGTTCTATCGAGGCCTACAATCTGGTCGCGGCGATGCCGGACGAGCTGCCGGAGGTCAAATATCCGCGCACGCCCGGCTACCGGCCCTCGCCCGAGGAGAACCCGCGCAACGCCTGGTACCGCAAGGCGACCGTCAAGGGAGCGGCCTCCGGCAAGCTCAAGGGCAAGACGGTGGCGCTGAAGGACAACATCATGCTGGCCGGCGTGCCGATGATGAACGGCTCAGCGACGCTGGAAGGTTACACGCCTGATTTCGACGCCACCATCGTCACCCGCATGCTGGACGCCGGCGCCGAGATCGCCGGCAAGGTGCATTGCGAATCCTTCTGCATGTCGGGCGGCAGCCACACCGGCGCGGTCGGTGCGGTGCATAATCCGCACAAGATGGGCTATTCGGCCGGCGGCTCGTCGTCGGGCTCGGGTGTCGTGGTCTCGCTCGGCGAGGTCGACATGGCGATCGGCGGTGACCAGGGCGGCTCGATCCGCATGCCGGCCTCGTTCTGCGGCATCTACGGCATGAAGCCGACCTGGGGTCTCGTGCCTTATACCGGCATCATGCCGATCGAGATCTTCGTCGATCACACCGGGCCGATGACCGCAAGCGTGGCCGACAACGCGCTGCTGCTGGAGGTGATCGCGGGCGATGACGGCTATGATCCGCGCATCAAGGCGCCCAAGGTCGAGGAGTACACCAAGGCGCTTGGCGGCGGCGTCAGCGGCATGAGGATCGGCGTGCTCAAGGAAGGCTTTGAGCAGCCCGGCGCGGAAGCTGGCGTGAACGAGAGCGTGAAGCAGGCAGCCAAGCGGCTGTCGAGCCTTGGCGCGGTTGTCGAAGACATCTCGATCCCGATGCACATGGCGGGACCGGCGATCTGGACCCCGATCGGTGTCGAGGGCATGACCCAGACCATGATGTATGGCGACGGCTACGGCCTCAGCCGGTCCGACCTCTATTCGACGTCGTTGATGGATTTCCATCGCGGCTGGCGGCGGCAGGCGGATTCGCTGTCGGAGACCACCAAGCTGTTCCTGCTGCTCGGCACCTACATCAACAACAGCTTCGGCCCGCGCTTCTATGGCAAGGCGCAGAACATCTCGCGCCGGCTCACTGCGGCCTACGACAAGGCACTCGCGAGCTACGATCTTCTGCTGCTGCCGACCACTCCGATGAAGGCGACCAGGCTGCCGGAACCCGGCGCGAGCCGCGAGGAGTACGTCGCTCGCGCGCTGGAGATGATCACCAACACCGCGCCATTCGACATCACCCACCACCCGGCGATGTCGCTGCCCTGCGGCATGGTCGACGGGCTCCCCGTGGGCCTGATGCTGGTCGGCAAGCATTTTGCAGAGAGCACGATCTATCGCGCCGCGCATGCCTTCGAGCAGGCCGGCGACTGGAAGAGCATGTGAGGAGGGCGCCGTTGCCGCCGGACTGGACCATCGCGCATGGCTAGCTCGTTCGTTGCCGTGTTCGAGATTGCGAGCTTTGCCGCGATCATCGTGCTGGTCGTGCTCGGGCTCGGCATCATCGCCAGCATGATGGGCATCTTCAACTTCGCCCAGGGCGAGTTCGTGCTGCTCGGCGCCTACATTACCTATCTCGCCTCCTCGCACGGCATACCCGTCTGGATCGGCATGGCGGCGGCGCCGTTTCTGGTCGGCGCACTCGGCTTCGTGCTGGAGGCGCTGATCATCCGTCGCTTCTATGCGGCGCCGATCGTCGCCATGCTCGGCACCTACGCGCTGAGCCTGATCATCCGCGAGATCGTGCGCGGCCTGATCGGCGGGCTTTATCTTTCCGTGCCCGAGCCGATCGGCGGCTCGATCGATATCGGCAGCGTCCACGTCTCGGCTTGGCGCTTCGTCATCATCGTCGTCACCATCGCCGTGATGATCGGCTGCTACCTCTTGCTGGCACGCACCAGTTTCGGCCTGCGCGTCCGCGCCACCCTGGAGAACCCGGCACTCGCGCGCGCGTCGGGCATCTCCACCGCGCGGATTTACGGTGCGACGTTTGCTTTTGGCGCCGCGCTCGCCGGTCTTGCCGGCGCGTTGGTCGTGCCGGTGTTCAGCCTGTTCGCCGATCTCGGCATCCGCTTCCTCATCCAGGGGTTCGTGGCGGTCATGGTCGGCGGTGTCGGCTCGTTCATGGGGCCGGTCGCGGGTGCTGCCGTGATCGGCACCATGAGCGCGGCGCTGCCCTGGGTGATGGCGCCGGTGATTGCCGACGTGCTCGTCTTCGTGCTCGCCATCGCCTTCATCAAATTCCGGCCGCAGGGCCTGTTATCTGGCAAAGGGGTCTAGTTTCATGTCTGAGTTTCCTGGGGATCTGTCACGCCGGCGCTTTTTGTCCGGCTTCGCCTTCACCGCGGGCGCGATCGCGACCGGCGTCGGCAGCTGGGTGATCCGGCCGGACTGGGCCAACGCCGCCGAGGGGCCGATCAAGCTCGGCATCGCCACCGACCTCACCGGCCCGATCGGCTATGCCGGCAATGCCGATGCCAACACCGCCAAGATGGTGGTCAAGCAGCTCAACGATGCCGGCGGCCTGCTGGGCCGGCCGATCGAGCTCTACATCGAGGACACCGCGTCGAACGAGTCGGTCGCAGTCGGCAATGTCCGCAAGCTGATCCAGCGCGACAAGGTCGACATGGTGCTGGGCGGCATCACCTCCTCGATGCGCAACGCCATCAAGGACCCGATCGTGGCGCGCGGCAAGACGCTCTACATCTATCCGCAGCTCTACGAGGGCAAGGAGTGCACGCCCTATCTGTTCTGCACCGGGCCGACGCCAGCGCAGCAATGCGACGAGTTCATCCCCTGGCTGATCAAGAATGGCGGCAAGAAGTTTGCTCTGCCCTCGGCGAACTATGTCTGGCCGCACGTGCTGAACGAATATGCCCGCAAGGTGATCGAGGCCAGCGGCGGCGAGGTGGTGTTCGAGGAATATTATCCGCTCGACCAGGTCGACTTCTCGGCGACCGTGAACCGCATCGTCTCCAATAAGGTCGACGTCGTCTTCAACACCGTGATTCCGCCGGGCGTCGGCCCGTTTTTCAAGCAGCTCTATGAAGCCGGCTTCCAGAAGAATGGCGGCCGTCTCGCCTGCGTCTACTACGACGAGAACACGTTGAACATCAATCAGGCGGCCGAGATCGAGGGGCTCGCAAGCTGCCTCGATTATTTCAAGGTGCTGACCAAGGACGATCCGGTCTCAGCCAAGATCCAGGCGGCCTATGAGAAGGACTATCCCGGCAACTTCCTGTTCGCCGCAGGCTCGGCCGCAACCGGCACCTATCGCGGCCTGATGCTGTGGGCGGCGGCGGTGAAGGAAGCCGGCAAGGTCGATCGCGAGTCCGTCGCGGCCGCGCTCGATCACGCCAAGATCACCGAGGGTCCCGGCGGACCGGCCGAGATGGTGCCCGGCAAGCGCCACTGCAAGATGAAGATGTATACGGCGGTGGCCAAGAGCGGCAACTACGAGATCGTCGCGCGCAGCGAAGGCCTCGTCGATCCCAAGGAATGCTGAGCGATGGCGGTCGCGGCAGTGCGCGATCTGGCACGGCCTGAGCAGAGGAGCCGCCGGGCGGATGGCTGAAACGGAAGTGGCCGGCCTCGCGCCGGCAACAGCACAGGCCACAACGCGGTGGAACGTGCTGCCGATCTTGGAAGCCGTGGTGCTGGTGCTGGCGCTCGCCTTACCGCTGGTGCTGCCGGATTATCTCACCGTGTTCGCCACCCGCGTGGCGATCCTGGCGCTGTTCGCGCTCTCCTTCGATCTGGTCTGGGGTTATGCCGGCATCATGAGCTTCGGCCAGGCGCTGTTCTTCGGCGCCGCCGGCTATGGCGTGGCGCTGCTCGGCCGCGACCTCAACATCTCGAACCTGCTCATCGTGCTGCCGGCCGGCGTGTTGATCGGGCTAGCCTTTGCGCTGCTGCTCGGCGGCTTCCTGCTGCTCGGCCGCCATCCGACCAGCATGATCTTCGTCGCGCTCGGCACGCTCACCGGTTCCTACGCCGCCGACCGGCTGGCGCGCGGCTGGTACTATCTCGGTGGCCAGAACGGCATCCCCTCGATTCCGCCGATGACGCTCGGCGCCTACGAGTTCGAGGAGGGGCCGGTCTTCTACTACTTTGCGCTGGCGCTCTTGGTCGTGATCTATCTGCTCTGCCGTTTCCTGGTGCGCTCGCAGTTTGGTCTCGCGCTGGCGGGCCTGCGCGAGAACGAGACCCGCATCGCCTTCTTCGGCTACAAGACGCAGCATCTGAAGGCGATCGTGTTCGCGATCGGCGGCGCGATCGCCGGTCTCGCCGGCAGCCTCTATGCGTTCCACGAGGGCTTCGTCTGGCCCAACATGGTCGGCGTCGTGATCTCGACGCAGGTCGTGCTCTACGTGCTGTTCGGAGGCTCCGGCACCCTGATCGGCGCCGTGATCGGCACCGTGATCATCGAGGGCGTCAGCTTCTGGCTATCGGATAATTACCGCGACGTCTGGCCGATCATCCTCGGCGTGCTGCTGCTGCTGGTCATCATGTTCCGCCCGCTCGGGCTGATCTCCTTCGTGCTCACAGAGCGCGAGCGCGTCGGCCGTTTCGGCATCACCCCGACGAATGACGGGCATGAAAAGGTCGGTCATGGCGCTCCTTGAGGCAACCGGTGTCGTCAAGGTGTTCGGCAAGCTCACCGCGCTGGGCGGCGCCGCGCTCACCGTCGGCGACAACGAGTTTCACGGCCTGATCGGCCCGAACGGCTCCGGCAAGAGCACCTTGATGAAATGCGTTGCCGGCGCCGAGATGCCGACGCAAGGCAGCGTGAGTTTCGCAGGCCAGGACATCACCGCGCTGTCGCCGTCGGAGCGGGCGCGCGCCGGCATGAGCCTGAAATTCCAGATCACCAGCGTGCTGCCGACGCTCTCGCTCTACGACAACATTCTCTTGGCGCTTCAAGCACAGGCCTCGCTGCTCGACCTCGTGTTGTCGCGCACGCGTCGCGCGCTGCACGACCAGGTCATGACCATGCTGCAGCAGTTTCGCCTGGCCGATCGCGCCCATGATCCGGCTTCGGCGCTGTCGCATGGCCAGCAGCAATGGCTGGAGATCGCGATGGCGCTGGCCTCCAAGCCGCGGCTGCTGCTGCTCGACGAGCCCACCGGCGGCATGAGCCTGGAGGAGCGGCGCGTCACCGGTGAGCTGCTGGCGCCGATCAAGGTGCATTGCTCGCTCGTCATCGTCGAGCATGATCTCGATTTCATCCGCGATATCTGTGACCGCTTGACCGTGCTCGACCAGGGCAAGGTGCTGGAGACCGGCACGGTGGCCGAGATCCAGGCGAGCCGCAGCGTGCAGGAGATCTATTTGCGCCGTGCCTGAGCAAACCTTCTTGGACATCCGCCATCTCGACACCGGCTACAACCGCAGCCAGGTGCTGTTCGACGTCACGCTCGGCATTCCCTGGCGCGGCGGCGTCGCCGTGCTCGGGCGCAACGGTGCCGGCAAGACCACGCTGATGAAGACCATTGTCGGCGAGCTGCCGCTATGGAAGGGCGAGATGTTGTTCGACGGCCGCGACATCGGCAACAGCCCGACCGAACAACGCGTCCGCTCCGGCATCGGCTATGTGCCGCAGGAGCATTCGGTGTTCGCGCGTCTCTCGGTGCGCGACAATCTCGCGGTCGGCTCGCTGTTCAGCAAGAACACGGCCGCGGTCGACCGCGTGCTGGCGATCTTCCCCAAACTGGCGCAGCGGCTGGACCAGCCGGCCGGCACGCTGTCGGGCGGCGAGCGCAAGATGCTGGCGATCGGCCGCGCCATGCTGGGTGAGCCCAGGCTGCTCTTGCTGGATGAGCCGACCGAAGGCGTCTGGATCGGCGTGATCGAGGAGATCACCGAGCGGCTGATCGAGCTCGCCAAGGAGATCGCGGTCATCGTGGTCGAGCAGCATCTCGACCTGGCGCTGCGGGTTGCCGACTACGCCTATGTGCTGGATCGCGGCCGCGTCGCGCTGCAGGGACAGGCCGCCGACGTGCGCAATAGCCCGGATCTGGTGCGCTATCTGGCGCCGTAAGCTCAGCAGGGTGGGTTAGTCTTACTGCGTCACAACCGCCGTCATTCCGGGGCAGCCCGTCAGGGCTGAACCCGGAATCTCGAGATTCTCGGTGCGCAAAAGTGCGCACCTTGGGGTTCGATGTAGTCGTATCGGCTGCACCAAGCTGAGCCCGGAGTCTCGGAGGGGAGCAGCGCCGAGAATCCGGGCTCGTGCCTCGCGTTGCCGAAACCTCGCCTCGGCCGGTGTTGCCGGCACCGCGGGCGGGACGCGGCGCCGAAAACACTCGCCTCGGCCGTGCAGCACGAAGCGGGTGCATCGTGGCAGAGCCGGCCCGCACGTTCCGTGCGCAAGATCACGCCAATTCGCCAGCTTCCGGAAAAGATCCGAATCGGCCGCACACGGCTTTTTGTCGTGACGTCTGAATGACGGAATTGTTACAGTTGCGTCTCAGTTAGATGAAGACGGGAGAGAGCGCGATGAATGTGCGGCAGCAGGCGCTGTCAAATCCGGTGGCCTTGTGGTGGCGGCTGCTGACATTGGTCAGTGGCGCCAACATCGTCTTCTGGTTCCTGCTGTACCGGCAGCTTCACGACGGCGCGCAGGAGGCCGCGGGCACCGCCTCGTCGCAGACCGGCGCGATGCTCGTGCTCTGTGCGGCCTATGTGTTTGGCTGCGCTTTCCGCTCGGTGCTGCCGCGCGCCGACGTGCAGCGCATCTGCCTGGTCGACAGCTTCCTGTCGAGCGTGCTGGTGGGACGCTCGGTCGCTACCGTGGCCGAGCTCTGCTTCGCCGCGCAATGGGCGATCATCCTCGGCCAGCTCGGCCGCATCGCCGGCGCCGAGACCGCCGTCAATGCCGCGCTCGTGATCCTGCCGCTGATCGTGATCGCCGAGATCTGCTCCTGGTATGCGGTGCTGACGACCAACTTCCTGTTCAACGCGATCGAGAATTCGCTGTGGGCTGTGACCTTCCTCGTGGTCGGGATCGGGCTCGGCCGGCTATTGCCGGAGTTCGAGGGTCTCGTGTTCTGGCTGCTGGTCGCGGGCATCGTCGGCATCGCCTGCTACCTGGCCTTCCTGGTCGTCATCGACGTGCCGATGTATCTGAGCCGCTGGCGCGCCGGACTGCTCGCGGGCAGCCGCTATCTACATCCGCTGGAAGGTCTGCGCGATACCGCCACGCGCTGGATCGTCACCCATGAGTTCGATCACTGGAAGGACGAGATCGCCTGGATGTCGCTGTATTTCAGCGCCGCGGTGTGGGCGAGCCTCGCGCTCTGCGCGCTGTCCTCGTTCGACGGCCATCTGTCGCGCTACCGCGCCCAGGCGGCGGTCGAATCACCGGCGCGGCTCACGTCGCTCCACGCCTTGCCTCGCGTTCACGCGCCTCCACAACCACAGGCGGACTCGTTGTAACTGTCATATTCGTCGTGCAGCCGCACCCAGTCGCTCATGTTTCCGCGGACATGTTCGTTGCGGCCGTTCGGGGTGAGGTCGAGATAATGATAGGCGCCGATCAGCGGATCGCCGCCACGGGCTCGCAGCTGAAAGGTATGAAAGATGCTGCCGGTATCGTCCTTGATGAAGATGCTGACACCGGGCAGCTCGTGTGAGCCGTGCCTCAAAGGCCTGAAGTTGTAGGTGGCCGAGCCCGCTGCGATCTGCGCGTCGGAGAACGAGACCTGAAAGTCGTAATTGAAGTCGCTGCCGTAGGACGACACCCAGTCGAAGTTCCACCCCATTCGCCGCTTGAACGGAGCGATCTCGCTGAGCGGAGCGCGCGAGACGACGACCAGGCTCACGTCGTGGTGCTTCAGATGAAGGTTCGCGCCGTCGATGTGATCGCACAGGAAGGAGCAGCCGGTGCAGCGATGGTCGTCCCCGGGTGCCATCATGAAGTGGTAAACGATCAGTTGGCTGCGGCCCGCGAACAGATCGCCGAGGCTTCGTGGCCCGTCGGGTGTCTGGAATTGATAGGATTTGTCGACCTTGACCCAGGGCAGGGCGCGCCGGGCTGCGGCGAGTGCGTCGCGCTCGCGCATGAACGCCTTTTCCCGTGCCAAATGGGCGCGATGGGCTTCGAGCCACTCGCTGTGCGAAACGACTTTGGGATTGGTCATGGCCATGGTTCCTTCCTGATCCGCTCCATTGATCTCAGGACGATCAAGACCCTGTAAAGCCGACATTCAGGTGAAACTTTTTTCGTTCGCGACCACCCGAGCACGCTCTAAGGTTGGCCGTCCAGCTCCTCGGCCTTCACCACGGTTACATCGACGACCTTGCCGTGCTCAAGCTCGCGCACGATGCGCCGTATCGGATGTCATCGGGCCTTCCTCGCCGGCCCTCATGCTACGCAATTCCTGCTGCGGAATCTGCCGCTTCCTCAGCTCAGCTTCCCCCCATTGAACTGGCCGAACCGCCACGCGAGGCCAAGGCTCATCAGAAGTGTGCCGAGCAGAAGCGCGATCACGTCGTGATTGGTCCTGAGGTCGAAATTGCCGACCCGGCAGAGCAGGAGATAGCCGATCACGAGATTGCAGAAGCCCCACAGCACGTTTTCGATGGAGGAGGATTGTCCGAAGCCGCGCGGCTTTGCCCATGGCGTCTGGAACGGGCGCCCCATCAGGCCGCTGACGAGATGCGGAATGGCATTGGCGAGGAACGCGCCCGCGAACAGGTAGGACAACAGATGAAGCCAATTCATGGACCGTCGCATCTCCTTGCACAGCGGCAGTGACGCGTGCCTTGTGCCGCGTGCGCTGTTCAACAGAAAGACACGTTTCAGTGGGGAGACAAGCTGCGCCCGCCGTCAGATTTCAGGCGTGACCGATCCAGCCATGCCAGGTGAACGCCGCGTAGAACAGGCAGGCATCGCCAAAGCCGCCGCCGCGGAGAATGGCTTCATCCTCATCGGGGCTGAGCATGTTGACGCTGACATCGACGGTCGCTCGCATCGTCTTGGCCTGCTCGGGATCGATGCCGGAGGCGACGGCGTAGGCGGCATAACGATCCAGCCACAGCGCGCGCTGCGCCGGCTCCTGCGGTAGGCAGCCATGGGCGGCGACGAAAGGCGCGCCGGCTCGAAGCCGCTCATGGATGGCGCGAACCGTCCTCAGCCTCTCTTGCGCGGAAAGAAAGTGCAGCGTGAGCAGGCATGTCGCGGCATCGAAAGGACCCGCGGGCGCGTGGTGGATATAGCCTTCGACCAGTTCGACGCGGCTCATGTTGGATCCGAGCGTGCGCTCGGCCAGCCGCAACATCTGCGACGACGGATCGACGCCGACGAAGCTCCAGGACGGATATGCCTCGGCAAGGGCCTTGAGTTCGAGCCCGCCGCCGGCGCCCAGCACGAGCACCTTCGCATGATCGGGCGCCTGCTCGGCGAGCAGAACACCGGTCATCCGGTGTAGCCCGTCGAGGCCGGGCACGACGCGCCGCGGTCCCTCCGTGTAGCGCGCGACGACATCGGGATCGGAAAACGCCCGCAGAAAAGTCTGCGCGCCATCGGTGCAGTCAACCGACATCACAGGTCTGTCCTTTGCGGGAGCGCTTGCGTCGCGCCATGCGTTTGTGGAAGTCGGCGCTCAAGCTGGCGAGTGTCACGTCACCTAGACGGGACAGCAGCAGCGCCTCCGCCTCGTGCAAGGCATCATCGAGCGCGGCATTGACCGCTTGCTCGACCAGGCAGTCCGGCGCCTCGTTCCGATTGCCGATCGCAAACAGCGACGGACGCCCGAGCGAATCGTAGATGTCGCGCAGGGTGACGGCGGCGAGATCGCGGGCGAGCGTCCAGCCACCACCATGTCCTTTCTCCGAGCGCACATGGCCGCTGTCGCGGAGTCCCGCCATGATCCGCCGGATCACCACCGGGTTGGTCTGCATCATCAACGCGAGCACCTCCGATGTGACCGGGCCTTCGTGCTCTGCCATGTGGAGCAGGACGTGCAGCACGCCGGAGAGCTGGCTGTTCGATCTCATGTAACTCTTGATATTACATGATTGCCAAGCCGTCAATCCGTGGCGAATGACGCCGGCGAGACGAGCCCCGCCGGCGTTCGTGCTCAGAACCCCGTTGGCCCGACCGCGCCGACCCAGCGCTTCACCTTGGTCGGGTCCTTCTCATCCATGTAGAAGAAGTGCGTCATGGTCGGCCGCACCGGCGCGACGGTCGGGTCGTCGAAGGTCATCCCGACCTTGCCGTGGAACACCTTGAGCAGCGGACTGTCCCAATATTCCACGACGTCGTGCAGCGCGGTGAAGCCGCGGTCGATGAACTGGCGCAGATTGTTGCGGATCGTTTCGCGTCCGTGCCAATCGGCGACACCGAGATTGCAGACGGCGTCCTCGGCGAAGCAGTCGAAACCCTTGCCGAAAGTTTTGTCGTCGATCTCCTTCCACATGTCGAGCAGCCATTGCGGTGCCGCGGTGTTGGTGAAGGTCATTGTCGTCATGATCGTCTCCTGAAGGTTGGTCGTCAGCGGACGAGGGTGATTTAGGATCGAGCGGCTTGGCGGGAGCGCCAGAGTACCCACACTTCCGGCCAACCCTCCTTCCGCATCGGAGATCGAGGTCAGTGAGCGGCTGCGGGCACGGCGTCGATACCGAGCTGCGCCGCTACGCGCTTCGCGGTGGCCTCGCGCTGCGTCGTAATGTCGGCAACAGCCTCGCGGGCCTGCTTCAGGATCGCGGGCGGCGCCGTCTCCGGCGTGCCGCTGTCGAACGGCGGCTCCGGGGCATAGGCCATGTGCAGCTGGATGGCGCGCGCTACATCCTCGCCGCGCAGCATTGCCGCGAGCCGCAATGCGCCGTCGATGCCGGCGGTGACGCCGGCGGCAAACAGCCAGGTGCCGTCGACCACCACGCGTTCATTGATCGGGATGGCGCCGAACAGCGGCAGCAGATGGAAAGCCGACCAGTGCGTCGTGGCGCGCCGGCCGCGCAAGAGTCCAGCCGCGCCGCAGAGCAGCGCGCCGGTGCAGACCGAGAAGATGCGCGCGGACTCGGCCTGCCGCCCGATCCAGCCCAACACTGCCTCGTCCTCCATCAGCTCCTCCTGGCCGAAGCCGCCGGGCACATGCAGCACGTCGAGCTGCGGCGCTTCCGAGAGCGTTGCGTCCGGCGCGAGCCGCAGGCCCTTGACGTCGCGGACGGGAGCGTCGGTCTTGCCATAGAGGCGGTAGCTCGCGTTCGGGATGCGGGAGAGCACCTCGAACGGGCCGGTCAGGTCGATCTGGTCGATGCCTTCGAACAACAGCGAGCCGATGGTGAGATGAGTGTCCGGCTGGGTCATGCCGATCTCCTTGTCTTTGTGGATGGACATCGGCAGCGTAGCGGGGCACGCTGTGGCGGAGATGCCAAAGATCCCACGTTCTCCGCCAAGCGCCGATCTTGCGCCGTCGCGCCGCCAGGCCGCGCGCGTGATCGAGGTGCTGGCTTTTCCGGACGTCCAGCTGCTCGACGTCACGGGGCCGTTGCAGGTATTTGCGACCGCCAACGAGCAGGCCGTGCAGGCTGGCGGTGCGCCGCCTTATCTGCTTCGCGTGGTAGCGAAGGGCACTCTGCAGGTGACCGCCTCAGCTGGCCTGCAGATCGCCACCGAGAAGCTGCCGCGCAGTGGCGCGGCAGTGGACACGGTGATCATCGCGGGCGGTCCGGGCGTCGATCGCGCGGCCGCCGATCGCGAACTGTGCGCCTGGGTGCGGCAGCGCACGGCCCGTGCGCGCCGTGCCGCCTCGGTCTGCACCGGCGCATTCCTGCTCGGCGCATCCGGTGTGCTCGACGGGCGGCGCGCGGTGACGCATTGGTCCTATTGCGACGAGCTGGCGCGGCGGCATCCGACCATCCGCGTCGAGTCCGATCCGATCTTCGTACGCGACGGCGAGGTCTGGACCTCGGCCGGTGTGACCGCCGGCATTGATCTCGCATTGGCGCTGGTGGAAGAGGATCTCGGGCGCAGCGCTGCGCTGTCGGTCGCGCGCTATCTCGTCATGTTCCTGAAACGGCCGGGCGGGCAGGCGCAGTTCAGCGAAACGCTGTCGCTGCAGGCCGCCGACGACGAGTTCGGCGCGCTGCATGACTGGATCGGAAAACATCTCGCCGATGGTCTGTCGCTGGCGCGGCTGGCGCGCCAAGCCGGCATGAGCGAGCGCTCGTTCAGCCGGCACTATGCGCGCGCCACCGGGCAGACGCCGCTACGTGCCATCGAGAGGCTGCGGGTCGAGGCCGCGCGTCGGCTGCTATCAGAGACGCGGCTGCCGGTGAAGCGCATCGCGCAGCGCTGCGGCTTCGGCTCGGAGGAAACCATGCGCCGCAGCTTCTGGCGCGTGCTGGCCGCCACGCCGCAGGATTATCGCAGCAGGTTTAGTGGGTGAACGAAGGACAAAGCTCGTCGTCATTGCGAGGAGCGCGAGCCACGAAGCAATCTGGTGCTAGGGCGTGTAATCATTAAAATTTGCTGCTGCGGATCAGCTTCAATGCGCGCTGTACGATCAAGACCGCTGAAATCACGAAGATCACTGCGGTTATATATGCTACGGTGGTCCAACGTTCGTGCAAGTAAGCTGCTGAGCCAAACATTAGCGCCAGTAGCGCACAAAGAAGCGCTGTCTGCGCATCGAGTGACCCGCGCCCGCGGCGGTTGGCGATCAATCGGTTAGCGCGGGGACTATCGTTAGTATCATCGAGCGCTTTAATGTCCAGTTTGAGTTCTCGCCGGAACATAAAGAATGCAATTGGTCCCCCACATAAAAGCATGGCCACTCCGAACAACGAAAATTCGCCCCCGCCTGAGGTTAGGATAAGGGCGATACCCCAATAAGCCTCGCTGCAAACGTAAGGCGCCACGGCTTTGGAGAAAGACAATTTCCCTTTGGGGGTGATATCGGCCAGCCTCATCGCTTTGCCTTTCAACACTCTGTCTTCTGCAATCCACTAAAATATGGAGTTTTGGTCGTCGCGTGCAACCTTCCCGCACGCGACGGCTGACGGCGAACGTAGCGTTATGAGCCTGCGCGTAAAAACTAATTTCCGTTGCCGCATCAATCGCATCTCGGTTGCGAGGCCGCTTGCGCGAAAGATTCCACTTGTGTCGTCGGGCAAATCAGCCGCAGATTTTGCCACGTCCCGGCCCGATGAAGAGGGGCGCTTCGCGATCGTCACGAGCGTTGGGCTGGAGATGCGATGGACGCGATGATGTCGGGGCGAGCTATTAGTTCGCCGACGAACGGCACATCGCGGACGGTGAAGTCGTGTGGTCCCGGCATCCCGGTGCTGATGCCAAGCCTGCGGTGCGACGAGCGCGCGGGCGATGGGGGCAAGAACGCCGGTCCCCAGGGAGAGCGCGTATAAGCCGTAACCCACTCGCGCAGGGAAGGCCGGTTGTTTCGGCTCGTACCTGTGGTTCTGCCGCGTGCTTTTCTTTCGCACGCGGACCGCGGGTGCGACCAGCACCCGGTCTTCCCTGCGCCCTCTGTCTTGAGGAGGGTCAAACGAACAGACAACACTCGGGCAGATCGTGTCGCGAGAGCGCAAACGCTCGCTTAGTCGCCCTCGCTTAGTCGTCCTCGCTTGGTCGTCATTGCGAGCAGCCGAAGGTGACCGAGCCTGCTTGAGCAAAAGCGGTGTCGTCCCGGGCAAGCCCGATGGCGCGACAGCGCCGGCGGGCGCCGACCCGGGATCCATAACCACAGGATTTGATTGTTGTGCGCGGTACTCACCGCGCGCCCGTTGCGGACATCACGCGGTATGGGTCCCGGCGTTCGCCGGGACGAGTAGTTGTTTGACAATTGAATCAGAAACAACGTCCGGTCCAACGCAAATGGCCGGGCTGTGCCCGGCCATCATGAGAATTGCTCAACATTTATCGCGTCGAAGTCGCCTGAGTTTACTTCACCGCGGAGAAGCGGTTGTCGAACGAGTTGGTCGACATGATTGGCGCGCCGCCCGACACCAGCGCGGTCTGTTGCGGCGCGGGCGCGGCCGAAGCTGCGGCGGTCTTCTCCGAACTCGCAGACGGCTTGAACGGCGGACGTGCCGCGGCCTGCTTGACCTCGGCGGGCTTCGATGCAACCGCCTTCGGCTTGGGCTCAGATTTGCTCTCCGGCTTCGCCGTTGCACCCGTCGCATTGGCCGCGAGCGCGCCGGTGGTGCCGGCCTTGCGCAGGTTCGCCATCAAGCCGGCCTTCTCCGGCGCGGTCACCGCGGCAACGCGGCTCGACGGCGCGGTCTCATCCGGACCGGGCACAGCAGGCGGGTTGACGTGCGAGGGGATTGTGCCCGGCGCCATCGACATCGACGCGAGCGACAGGCCCTGGCCTTCGCCGCCATCGGACAGGCCGGTCGAGGCGCCGCCCGGCACGTGCGAGGCGAACACCTGGTTCATGCCGCCGTCGACGCCGGTGTTGAGTCGCGCAACCGGGGTGCCCTTGGCAACCAGCTTGTTGAACTCGGCGTCGTCTGCTGCCTGCTTCTCGCGCACGGCGGCCGTAAGGTCGTCGGCGACCACATAGGCCGGGCACTTGGCGGAGGCATCGAACACCGGATCGCGTGTCGCACCCGGCGGCTTCGAGGCGTCGAACACGTATTTATGCTCGCAGAAATCGACCTTCGGCTCCTGCCGCGAGACCTCGAAGTGATCGTAACCTTCCTTGATCATCTTCCAGAACGGCATGTTCGGATTGTTGCGGTGGCGCGCCATGTTCATCGCCGTCATCCGGAACGGATAGGCCTGAAACTGGAACGCACGCTGGCCGCCGAAGAAGGACTCGCGGCCCATCGCATAGATCTCGGCGATCTGCTCGTCGGTCATCGCGTAGCAGCCGCGCGAGGAGCAGTCGCCATGCACCATCAGCTCCGAGCCGGTGTGGCCGAGCGATTTGTCATAGGCGTTGGGATAGCCGGTGTTGAAGGACAGGTAGTAGGCCGACTGTGGATTCATCTGTGCCGGCGAGATCGAATAGAAGCCTTCCGGCGCCTGGCGATCGCCTTCGCGCACCTTGGGGCCGAGATCGCCGGACCAGCGGCAGATCGGATAGGTCTTGAGCAGGCCGAACTTGCCGGAGCGGTCCTGCTTCCACACCTCGAGCTCCGCCTCCTGCTTGAACAGGCGGATCAGGATCGGCGATTGCGGATCCATGTCCTTCTCGCCCATCGCGGAAACCAGCTTCGGCGGCACCGGCTGGTTGGCCTTGGCGTTGTTGGCAAGCGACACCTGGTCGCTGTTGCAGCCGGCCAAGAGCGACCCCGCAGCCAGCGCAGCCGAGGTCATGAGAACCCGGACCAAAGCGCGGTTGATCAATGCAAAGCTCCCCACCAACTGGGCGCGTCCCGCACGCCCCACTCCAACCCTTTTGGCATGTCCCCGGGCATTGCGTCTTTGTCCCGGATCATGCCTCGCATCAGGCCCGCAACCCCTATGATTAAAATTGTACCCATTGGCCGGATGCGCCGCAACCCAGGCTTCCCTGGCACGCCGGCTGACCTGGCCGGCGTGGTGAAGAATGTCTGAACACCAGATATGGCTGTCCCGGCCGAAATACGGCCAAAAGGGCAACTCCGCTCACAAGGCCGCGAGCGGACGGCGCGCGGGCGGTATTGCGGGAAGGCGGCGGGGGCCGGAATCAGCCGAGCTTGCGGCCGATGTCGAGGAATTTCTGCCGGCGCTGCTTGCGGATCGCGTCCCCATCCAGGCCCTTCAGCTCTTCCAGCGCCTGGGCGATGGCGTCGCCCGTGGCGGCAATCATCGCTGCGGGGTCGCGGTGGGCGCCGCCGATCGGCTCATTCAGGATCTGGTCGATCACGCCGAAGCGGAGCATGTCCTGGGCGGTGATCTTCATGCTATTGGCGGCCTCTTGGGCCTTGGTGCCGTCGCGCCACAGGATCGAGGAAGCGGCCTCCGGGGAGATCACGCTGTAGATCGCATGCTCCAGCATCAGCACGCGGTTCGCGGTGGTCAGCGCGATGGCGCCGCCCGACATGCCCTCGCCGGTGATGATCGAGACGTTGGGCACGCCGAGAGACAAGCAGAAATCGGTCGAGCGGGCGATCGCCTCGGCCTGGCCGCGCTCCTCGGCGCCGATGCCGGGATAGGCGCCGGCGGAATCGACCAGCGACAGCACCGGGATGCCGAAGCGCTCGGCCATCTCCATCAGCCGGACGGCCTTGCGGTAGCCTTCGGGGCGAGCCATGCCGAAATTGTGCTTGAGGCGGGACTCGGTGGTGGCGCCCTTCTCCTGGCCCATCACGCAGATCGCCTCGCCGCGAAAGCGGCCGAAGCCGCCGAGCAGGGCGGCGTCCTCGGCAAATTTGCGGTCGCCGGCAAGCGGGGTGAATTCGGTGATCAGGCCGCCCACGAAGTCGGAAAAATGCGGTCGCTGCGGGTGGCGCGCGACCAGGGTCTTCTGCCACGGCGTCAGGTTGGCGTAGAGCTCGGCCAGCGCCTGGCCTGCCTTCTCCTCGATCTTCGCCACCTCGTCGGCGATGTCGGTGCCGCCGGCCGACAGCGTCCGCAGCTCATCGACCTTGGAGTCGAGCTCGGCGACGGGTTTTTCGAAATCGAGATAGCTGCGCATCGGGTCCGGCATGGAATCAATCGTGGCGCTGAAACGGGGGATCGGTTTGGCGTTTCCGTTGGAAGACCAAGTATCTTCAACGGCTTGGCGGTGACATTCGCGCGCACGGCAGGGCTTGGCGCCGAAACCGCGGGCGGAATGGCGCTCTTTCGGGTCAGATGGCCGCGAAGTCAAGGCTGGGTGATCGGGATGCGCGCGGATTCGGTTGCGCTCGCCGGCTGTGGAGAACCGCTATTTCTCGGCCAGCGGGTGCAGGTCGCGCACCAGGCTCTTCAGCCGCTCCTCGACCACATGGGTGTAGATCTGGGTGGTGGAGATGTCGGTATGGCCGAGCAACGTCTGCACGATACGCAGGTCGGCGCCGTTGTGCAGCAGGTGGCTGGCAAAGGCGTGGCGCACCACGTGCGGCGATACCAGCCGCGGCGCGAGGCCGCTGGCCACGGCCAGCTCCTTCAGGTCGCGGGCAAAATGCTGCCGCGTCAGGTGGCCGCTCTCGCCGAACGAGGGGAACAGCCATTTCGAGGCCGCGGCGCTGGCCTTTTTCTCCGGCTTCTGCGCATCCATAGCGGCGAGATAGTCGGCCATCGCCTGCCGCGAGGCCTGGTTCAAGGGCACCAGCCGTTCCTTGTTGCCCTTGCCGCGCACCATGATCATGCGGGCGTCGTGCCGCGCGGCCGTGCGCGGCAGCGTCACCAGCTCGGAGACGCGCAGGCCGGTGGCATAGAGCACCTCGAGCAGGCAATAGAGCCGCATCGCGCGCAACCGCTGCGACGGCGAGGCATCCGCCACCTGGGTCAGTTCCTTTGCCCGCGTCAGCATGCGGTCGACGTCGGCGACGGACAGCACCTTCGGCAGCGAGCGACCGCGCTTCGGCCCGGACAGGATCGCTGCCGGGTCCTCGGTGCGGATGCGCTCGCTCAGCAGGAAGCGGAACATGTGGCGCAGGGCCGACAGCCGCCGCGCCACGCTCGCCGAGGCAAAGCCGCGGCTGTCGAGTTCAGACAGATAGTCGCGCAGCGCCTGCGTGTCGGCGACGGCCAGGCTGCTTGCCTTCCTGGTCAGGAAATCGGAGAGGTCCTCGAGGTCGCGGCGATAGGCGGACAGCGTGTTCTCGCCGGCGCCCTGTTCCGCCGCCATCATGTCGAGGAACAGGGTGATGAGCTTGCCGTCCGAGGCCTTGGCACGCATCTGGTGCTGTCCGTCTGTCGCGAAGTTCGAATCGTGCGCCGGAACTTCCATATCGGCATGCTCCGCGTGAAAGCGAAGTTGGCCGATATCGCGGCGTCGATCAGATTTTAGAGAACAGCAAAAAACTTAACCGACCGGTGTTGCTTTGGGGTCAGTCTATCCGAGCGCGGATTATTTCTTCAGGAACTTGTCCGGCGGGATCGTCACCGTCATCTCCCGCGGCTTCGGGTTGACGAAATTCGCCAGCGCGAAGATGGCGCCATAGATGACGCCGACGATGATGGCGAGCACGGTCAGGAAGCGAAAGAGGCTGGGCATCTCGGCCGATCAGGCAGCGAACGGAGCATGAGAGGTCATCCAACACGTTCGCCCACCGCTTGCAAGCGCGGCTTGCATGCCCGTCTGGCAAGCGTCGTGCCCGGATTGGACGGGTGCCTGGAGCCTGGGCACTGGAATACGACGGGCTGGCGGGATAGAAGCCATTTATGATCGAGACGACCCACCCAGCCATGACACCCAGTTCGCCGGAGGCCGCGATCAGCGCCGCGCTCGGCAAGCGGCAGATCGTGCTCGTGGGGATGATGGGGGCAGGCAAGTCGACCATCGGGCGGCGGCTGGCCGCGCGGCTGAAGCTGCCTTTCGTCGATGCCGACAACGAGATCGAGACCGCGCACGGCGGCATGACCATACCGGAGATCTTCGAGGCCCGCGGGGAGGCGTATTTCCGCGACGGCGAGGCGCGGGTGATCGCGCGGCTGCTCGAGAACGGGCCTGGCGTGCTGGCGACCGGCGGTGGCTCGTTCATGCGCGAGGAGACCCGCCACCGGATCCGCGACAAGGCGATCTCGATCTGGCTCAAGGCTGATGCCGACGTCATCATGCGCCGGGTCAAGCGGCGGGCCGACCGACCGCTGCTGCAGACCGCCGATCCCGCAGGCACCGTGACCCGGCTTCTGACCGAGCGCGAGCCGGTCTACCAGGATGCGGATCTGACGATCTGGTCGCGCGACGTGCCGCACGAGAGAATCGTCGACGAATGCATCGAGGCCTTGCATGCCCGGCTCTGCGCGCCGTCCGAACCTGGTGCAGGGCAGGCGCCGGAAGAGCCGAGCCAGGTGATGGGCGCGCTGCGATGACCGCACCTCTGAAGCATTCCGATTCCATCACCGTCGATGTCGCGCTGGGCGAGCGCGCCTATGACATCATCATCGGCCGCGGCGTGCTCGATACGCTTGGGCAGCGCGTTGCAAGCTTGCGGCCAGGCGTGCGCACCGCCATCGTCACCGACCGCACTGTCGCCAAGCATTGGCTCGCGGCAACCGAGGCGTCGCTGACGGGGGCTGGCATTCCAACGGCGACCATCGTGGTCGAGGAGGGCGAGGGCTCGAAGAGCTATGCCGGGCTGGAAAAGGTCAGCGAGGCCCTGATCGCGGCGAAGATCGAGCGCAACGATCTCGTCATCGCGCTCGGCGGCGGTGTGGTCGGCGATCTCGCCGGCTTCGCGGCTGCGATCTTGCGCCGCGGCGTCGATTTCGTGCAGGTGCCGACCTCGCTGCTGGCGCAGGTCGATTCATCCGTCGGCGGCAAGACCGGAATCAACTCGCCGCAGGGCAAGAACCTGCTCGGCGCGTTCCACCAGCCGGTGCTTGTCATCGCCGACACCGCCGTGCTCGACACGCTGTCGCCGCGCCAGTTTCGCGCCGGCTATGCCGAGGTCGCCAAGTATGGCCTGCTCGGCGATGCCGCCTTCTTCGCCTGGCTGGAGGGTAATCACGCCGATCTGTTCAAGGGCGGCGCGGCGCGCGAGCACGCGATCGCCACCTCCTGTCGCGCCAAGGCCGCGATCGTTGCCCGCGATGAGCGCGAGACCGGCGATCGTGCGCTGCTCAATCTCGGCCACACGTTCGGCCACGCGCTCGAAGCCGCCACCGGCTTTTCCGACCGGCTGTTCCATGGTGAGGGCGTTGCGGTCGGCATGGTGCTGGCGGCGCAGTTCTCCGCCGAGCTCGGCATGCTGCCTCCGAGCGATGTCGCGCGCATCGTTCACCATCTTGGCAATATCGGCCTGCCGACGCATGTGCAGGATATCGCGGGCTTCGCCCAGGAGGGGCTCGGCAATGCGGATTCGCTGCTGGCGCTGATGGCGCAGGACAAGAAGGTCAAGCGCGGCAAGCTCACCTTCATCCTGATGGAAGCGATCGGCCGCGCCGTGATCGCGAAGGATGTCGACCCGGCCAAGGTCCGCGATTTCCTGCAAGGCCGGCTCGCGCGCCGCGACTGACAGGCTCTTCCGCCGTGCTGAGCACCGGATCATCAGCGGCACAGATACAGAGTGACATTGGCGTCATGGACTGGATTACATTTGCCATCGTCATCGTGCTTCTCGGCGCCTCGGGCTTCTTTGCGCTGAGCGAGACCGCGCTGACCGGCGCCTCCCGCGCCAGCATGTTGCGGCTGTCCAAGCAGGGCAATCGCGATGCCGATGTGGTCTCCAGCCTGTTCAACATGCGCGAGCGGCTGATCGGCGCGCTGCTGCTCGGCAACAACATCGCCAATATCGGCGCCTCGGCGCTGGCGACCGGGATCTTCACCGCCTGGTTCGGTGACGTCGGCGTGCTCTATGCCACCGGCGTGATGACCGCGCTGGTCGTGATCTTCGCGGAAGTGCTGCCGAAGACGATCGCGATCAACGCGCCGGACCGGGTCTCGCTCCTGGTTGCGCGCCCGATGCGCGTCACCGTGTTGGTGCTGGGCCCGCTGCTCACGGTGATCGAGGCGGTGGTGCGGGTGCTGATGCGGCTGATCGGCTTCAAGGTCGGTGCCAACCAGCCGATGCTGTCGCCGACCGAGCGCCTGCGCGGCGCGGTCGATCTGTTGCATCACGAGGGCAAGGTCGAGAAGCAGGATCGCGACATGTTCGGTGGGCTCCTCGATCTGCGTGAGCTGCAGGTGTCCGACGTCATGGTCCACCGCACCGAGATGATGATGGCCAATGCCGATCTGCCGGCCGAGGAGCTGGTGCGCGAGGTGCTGGCGTCGGAATACACCCGCATTCCACTTTGGCGCGGCACGCCGGAGAACATCGTCGGCGTGCTGCACGCCAAGGATCTTTTGCGCGCGATCCGCGCCTCGGAAGGCGACATGTCGCGGATCGACGTCTCCTCGATCGCGCTGCCGCCGTGGTTCGTGCCGGAGATGCGCTCCGTCTCCGAGCAGTTGAAGGCGTTCCGCCGCCGCAAGACCCACTTCGCACTCGTCGTCGACGAGTATGGCGAGGTCGAAGGTATCGTGACGCTGGAAGACATTCTGGAAGAGATCGTCGGTGACATCTCCGACGAGCAGGACGTGCAGGTCGCCGGTGTGCGGCTGCAGCCGGACGGCTCGGTGGTGGTTGACGGCTCGGTGCCGATCCGCGATCTCAACCGTGCGATGGATTGGAGCTTGCCCGATGAAGAGGCGACTACCGTCGCGGGCCTCGTGATCCACGAGGCACGTTCGATCCCCGAGCGCGGCCAGAGCTTCACCTTCTACGGCTTCCGCTTTCGCGTTCTGCGGCGCGAGCGCAACCGTATTACTGCACTCCGTATCGTTCCGGTGCCGCGCGGCGAAACGGAGGAGCCGCGGCCGCGCCGCGCCGGTACCGCATTCTAGCGGCGAGGCTTGGACGCGTCGCAGGCGTAGCGTCAGCCTTCGCTGGGCGACTTGACGTGCAGCGCCAGCGCGTGCACGGAGCCTGCGAGTTCCGCGGTCAGTGCGGCGTTGATCATGCGGTGGCGCTCGACCCGGCTCTTGCCGGAGAAGGCTTGCGACACGATATACACCCGAAAGTGTGTCTCGCCGCCGGGCCGGTGGCCGGCGTGGCCCTCATGCAGATGCGATTCGTCCTGAACCTCGAGGCTTTCCGGCGAGAAAGCTTCGCGCAACTTCTCTATGATAGCGTCTTTCGTGCTCATGGTCAGCGGCAATACGCATCAAAATAATTTTCGTCAATCGGCCGTCCCCCTCTGAGGTATTCGCAATGTCAAGACTTGAAGCTTTTCGCGTTGCGTAGTCAAAGTCCGCCATGCCGATCGATTCATCCAAATTCTTCGACTCCATCCGCATCAAGCCCAAGAAGTCGGCTGCGCGGCAGCCGGCGGTCGCGCGCGAGGCGGTGCCGTGCCAGTGGCCGGACTGCAAGAACAAGGGCTCCCATCGCGCGCCGAAGGGCCGTGAGAATGCTCGCGAATATTGGCAGTTCTGCCTCGATCATGTGCGCGAGTACAATCAGTCCTATAATTTCTTCTCGGGCATGAACGCCGAGGCCGTGGCTCGCTATCAGAAGGATGCGCTGACCGGTCACCGTCCGACCTGGAAGATGGGTGCGAACACGTCCAAGCGCGGCACCGGCAGCGCCGAGGGCGATCTCGGCGGCGCCTCCGATCCGTTCAGCGTGTTCGCCGAGATCAACGGCCGCGGCAGCTGGCGGCCGGGCCCGGAGGCCGCGCCGAAGGCGGAGCCGCGCAAGGTGTTCAATGCCGAGCGCAAGGCGCTGCAGGTGATGGGCCTCGGACCCGACGCGACGCTGGAAGAGGTCAAGGTCAAGTACAAGGCGCTGGTGAAACAGCACCATCCCGACGCCAATGGCGGCGATCGCTCAACCGAGGATCGCCTGATCGAGATCATCAAGGCCTACAACTACCTGAAGACCGTGGTGCGCGCCTGATCTCGCGAATGCAGCAGCGCCGAGCGCTGCCGCATCGTTGTTTTCCGCAAAGTGCTCAATCCCGCGCAGCCGGCATCGCACCAATATAAGACGAGCTTGGCCGGATCAGCCGTCCGGTGCGCTGCTGCTCGCGCGCATGTGCGGTCCAGCCGGCGGCGCGCGCCACCGCGAAGATCGGCGTGAACGCCTGGCGCGGGATCTTCAGCGCATCGAGCAGGATTGCGGTGAAGAACTCGACATTGGTCTCCAGTGGCCGGTTCGGATTCTTCCGCCGCAGCGCCTCGCGGATATAGGCCTCGACCTCGCCGGCGAAGGGAAGGTCGGCGCCCTCGGCAGCGAGTTTTTCGATCGCTGCTTTCAGCACATCGGCGCGGGGATCGCGCACCCGGTAGATGCGATGGCCAAAACCCATCAGCCGCTCGCCGCGCGCCAGTGCATCGTCGACCCAGGGCTTGATGCGCTCGCGCGAGCCGATCGCATTCAGCATGTCGAGCACCGGCTCCGGTGCGCCGCCATGCAGAGGACCGGTCAAGGCGCAATAGCCTGATGTCACCGCGGCGAAAAGATCTGCTTGTGTTGAAGCCACCACGCGCGTCGCGAACGTCGAGGCATTCATGCCGTGGTCGCACACCGTGACGAAATAAGTGTCGAGCGCGGCGATCTCGCGCGGCGCAGGCGCCTCGCCTCGCAGCATCCTCAGCGTATCGGCGGCGTGACTTGCGCACGGATCAGGCGCGATCGGCTCGCAGCCATTCGCACGCCGGACGAGCGCGCCCGCGATCACCGGCCCGGCGCCGACGATGGTCGCCTCATGATCGAGCCCGTCCTCCGCGCGCAGGGCCGCGATACCGGCGCGAAAGCCGTCGACGACGGACATCCCGCGGCTTGCCGCCAGCAACTCGGGCAGGCGTGCGAAAGCACGCTGGCGCGCGGTCCCAAGACTGGTGCGAACCTCCGCCTCGCTCACCGTGCGGCCCGTCGCGCCACGCCACAGCCGTGCCGTAACCCCCTCGAAATTCGTGGCCGCGGCGAGGTCGGCGACATTAGCGCCGGCGATGATCAGCTCGCCCTGCTCGCCGTCGACATGGCTCAGCATAGTTTCGGCGGCGGGGATGCCGTCCAGCCCGATCGGCTCTTTGGTGTGAACGTTCATGGCGGGTCTCCTGTCCAAACTGGCACCCCACCAACGTCGATCGTCTCGACAAGTTGATCAATCTTGATTATACAAATCAATATGAAAAATTCCTCCGGCCTTTACCTCTCGGCTCGCGAGGCCGCTGCCGAGCTCGCGATCTCGCCGGCGACGCTCTACGCCTATGTCAGCCGCGGCCTGATCCGCTCCGAGCCGTCAGCGGACTCCCGCAGCCGCCGCTACCGTGCCGAGGACGTGCGGGCGCTGAAGGAGCGGCGCGCGCCGGCGCCCGAGCCGAAGGGCTTTCGCAGTTTCGATGCCGATCTGCCGGTGATGGACTCCGCCGTCGCGACCATCACCGAGGCCGGGCCGATCTACCGCGGCGTCAATTGTGTCGAGCTGGCCGAGAAGGACACGCTGGAGCACACGGCGATGCTGCTGTGGGACGTCACCGCGATCGATCCGTTCGCCAGCGACAATTGCCCCGTGGTGTCCGACGAGATGCGCGCGATTGGCGAGGCGGCCCGGCGGGCCTCGCCAATCGAGCGCAGCATCGCGGTGCTCGCGCTCGCCGCGAGTGCCGATCCCGGCGCATACACCCGCGCGCCGGATGGCCGCGCGCTGGTGGGCGCGCGCATCGTGCGCCTGCTCGTGGCGACGATGCTCAACGCGGTGCCATCGGCGGAGCCGCTGCATCTGCAGATCGCCACGATATGGGCGCCTGAACACAAGCACGCGCCGGATTTGATCCGCCGCGCGCTGGTGCTGCTGGCTGATCATGAGCTCAACGCCTCGACCTTCACGGTGCGCTGCGCCGCCTCGACCGAGCTCAACCTCTACGATTCGATCATTGCAGGGCTCGCGGCGCTAAAGGGCCCGAAGCATGGCGGCGCCGGCGTGCTGGCCTCGCAGCTGGTGCGGTATCTGATCGACCGCGACGTCGCGCCTGTGATCCGCGAGCGGGTGGCGCTCGGCGAACGCTTTGCCGGCTTCGGCCATGGCGTCTACAGGCGCGGCGATCCGCGCGCGATCTCGCTTCTCGAAGCCCTGACGCGCGCAGGGGCGCCGCGAAAATTCACCCGCGAGGTGCCGGAGCGGATTGCGGAAGCCACCGGCGAGTTCGTCAATATCGACTATGCGCTGGCGGTGCTGGTGCACGCGCTGCGGCTGCCGGCCGGCAGCGAGCTAGCGCTGTTTGCGATGGCGCGCTCGGTCGGTTGGATTGCGCATGCCTGCGAGCAATTGCAGCACGGCCGCCTGATCCGCCCGCGCGCTCGCTATGTTGGGCCCGCCCCCGGGCGCGGCAGCCTGATCGATTCGCTCTAAGCGGAGCCGCCGGCTCCTATTCGGCCGGCTTGTTCAGCGCCTTCGCCATGATGCTCTGTTCACGCCGCCGGCGATAGAGATGCAATCCGAGCCAGGCCAGCATGGACCCGACGACGACCAGCGCAATCCAGATCGGCTTGGCGACGTGGCTGTGGTGCGGAATGCCGCCATAGTGATGGATTAGTTCCACCGCAAACACGCCTGGCAGCACATGGGCGGATGCCCAGAGCACGATCGCCGGGATGTTCACCGCGTAGAAGCTGACGGGGGGCACGTCGAGGGCGCCGGCGGTGATCGGCACCACCGCCCGGATCGGCGCCACGAAACGGGCGAAGAAGATCGCCAGCGTGCCGAACCGATCGAAGAAGGCCTCGCTCTGGGCCACCAGGCCCGGATAGTTCGAAAACGGCCAGGTGGTCAGGATCTCGCGCTGGCGGCGGTGTCCGATCCAGAACGAACCGCCGTCCCCGATCACGGCGCCAAGAATGGCCGCCAGCAGCACCCATTGCAGCCTGAGCTCGCCACCGGGGATCAGCGCACTCAAAGCCAGGATGATGGTCGTGCCCGGGACCACCGAGCCTGCGATCGGGATCGCCTCGAGGAAAGCCGCCAGGAAAATGGTGAGGTAGGCCAACGCCGCATGGTCGGAGACGAAGGCAATGAGGGGATCGATGAGGTGGGCCACGGACGTTCCAGTGCACGAATGGACGGCGCACCATACCTAGTGATGGGCGGGGAAACTGCCATGATGCACCGCGGGGCTCATGGTAGGGCAAAAAGGTGGCGCTTTCCGCAGGGCAGCCTTTCAAAAACAGCGCTCCGTGCTTATCTCCATGAAAAATCAACGGAACTTTGATGAAGGCTTAGGCTTCTGCCAGCCCGCGCTCTCTGATAGGCTGCCTCCAAGCCCCCATAACCGCAAGCAACACGCTAATCTGGTTTCGGGATCGCCCGAGACCTCGGAGGATGAATGACGACCGCCGCTACCGCCAGTGCACAGGACATCACCGGTTTGCCCGATATGAAGGTGTCGGTCCGGCAGGTGTTCGGAATCGACAGCGACCTCGAGGTACCCGCCTATTCCGAGGTTGATCCTCATGTGCCGGAAGTCGACGCCGATTATCGTTTCGATCGCGCCACCACGCTCGCCATTCTGGCCGGCTTCGCCAAAAACCGCCGCGTCATGGTCACCGGCTATCACGGCACCGGCAAGTCGACGCATATCGAGCAGGTCGCCGCGCGGCTGAACTGGCCCTGCGTGCGCGTCAACCTCGACAGCCACATCAGCCGTATCGACCTAGTCGGCAAGGACTCGATCGTGGTCAAGGACGGCAAGCAGGTCACCGAATTCCGCGACGGCATCCTGCCCTGGGCGCTGCAGCACAACGTGGCGCTGGTGTTCGACGAATACGACGCCGGCCGTCCCGACGTGATGTTCGTGATCCAGCGCGTGCTCGAAGTCTCGGGCCGGCTGACCTTGCTCGACCAGAACAAGGTGATCAAGCCGCATCCGGCGTTCCGGCTGTTCTCGACCGCCAACACGATCGGTCTCGGCGACACCTCGGGCCTCTATCATGGCACCCAGCAGATCAACCAGGGCCAGATGGACCGCTGGTCGATCGTCACCACGCTGAACTACCTCGCGCATGACGAGGAGGTCGAGATCGTGCTGGCCAAGGCGCGGCACTATCGTAACCAGCAGGGTCGCGACATCGTCAACAAGATGGTGCGGCTGGCCGACCTCACGCGCAACGCCTTCGCCAATGGCGATCTGTCGACGGTGATGAGCCCGCGCACGGTGATCACCTGGGCGGAGAACGCCGAGATCTTCGGCGATGTCGGTTTTGCTTTCCGCGTCACCTTCCTCAACAAGTGCGACGAGCTGGAGCGGCCGCTGGTCGCGGAGTTCTATCAGCGCTGCTTCAACGCCGAGTTGCCGGAATCCGCCGTCAACGTAGCGCTGTCCTAACATAGGTGTCGTCCCGGGCAAGCGACGTGTCCGCCGAAGCCCAGAGGGCGAAGGCGGAAGCGCGACCCGGGACCCATACCGCGTGATATTCATGAGAGCCAAGCGGCTAATTGCTCGAACGACAATAGCCGCCGGTGGTTATGGGTCCCCGCTCCAGTGCGCAATTGCGCACAAGGCGGGGACGACGAGCTGAGCAGCAATGACCACATCCAGCAACAAATTCCGCACCGGAACCAAGGAAGCGCCGACCGAGCCGTTCAAGCGCTCGGTGACGGCCTGTCTGCGCGCCATCGCCAAGGCGCCGGAGCTCGAAGTCTCGTTCGCTGCCGAGCGTCCGGGCCTCGCGCCGGGCAAGGCGCGGCTGCCGGAACCTGCGCGCAAGATGACCAAGCGCGATGCGGCGATCGTGCGCGGCCATGCCGATTCGATCGCGCTCAAGCTTGCCTGCCACGATCCGAAAATCCATCGCAAGCTGATCCCGGGCAATCCGCAGGCGCGCGGCGTGTTCGAGGCGGTCGAGCAGGCCCGGGTCGAGGCGATCGGCGCACGGCGCATGTCGGGCGTCGCCAAGAACCTCACCGCGATGCTCGACGATCACTTCCATCGCGGCAAATATGATGAGATCACCGACCGCGCCGATGCGCCGCTGTCGGATGCGCTGGCGATGCTGGTGCGCGAGCGCCTGACCGGAATGGCGCCGCCGGCGGCCGCCAAGAAGCTGGTCGATCTCTGGCGGCCGACGCTGGAGGACAAGATCGGCCAGCGGCTCGATGAGCTCAGCCGGTTCACCGAGGACCAGGCCAGGTTCGGCGACCTCGTCCACGACCTGCTGTCGGCGCTCGATCTCGGCGACGAGCGCAACGCCGATTCCGAAGAAGACGAGAACGACGACGACAATCGCGACGGCGACAACGAGCAGTCCGGCGCCGAAGGCTCGCCCGACTCCGACGCCGCTCAGGAGATGAGCGCCGACCAGGCGCAGACGACCTCGGATGAGATGTCGGAAAGCGCGATGGAGGCGGCACAGGCGTCTGCGTCCGACACGCTCGATGACGGCGAGCTCGGTGATGATGAGACGCCGGGCGAGGCGACGCGGCCGAACCGCGGCGGCGTCAACGAGCCGCGCGGTCCGGAATATCATGCGTTCGCGCCGAAATTCGACGAGATCATCGCGGCCGAGGATCTCTGCGACCATGACGAGCTGGAGCGACTGCGCTCCTATCTCGACAAGCAGCTCGCGCATCTGCAGGGCATCGTCGCGCGGCTGGCCAACCGGCTGCAGCGCCGGCTGATGGCGCAGCAGAACCGCGCCTGGGAATTCGATCTCGAGGAAGGCATCCTCGATCCGGCGCGGCTGTCGCGCGTGGTCACCGACCCCTATCACCCGCTGTCTTTCATGCGCGAGAAGGAGGCGACCTTCCGCGACACCGTGGTGACGCTGCTGCTCGACAATTCCGGCTCGATGCGCGGACGCCCGATCACGGTAGCGGCGACCTGCGCCGACATCCTGGCGCGCACCTTGGAGCGTTGCGGCGTCAAGGTCGAGATCCTCGGCTTCACGACGCGCGCCTGGAAGGGCGGGCAGTCGCGTGAAGCCTGGCTCGCTGCCGGCAAGCCGGCCAATCCCGGCCGCCTCAACGATCTGCGCCATATCATCTACAAGTCGGCGGACGCGCCCTGGCGGCGCGCGCGCAAGAATCTTGGCCTGATGATGCGCGAAGGTCTCTTGAAGGAGAACATCGACGGCGAGGCGCTTGACTGGGCGCACAAGCGCCTGCTCGGCCGCGCGGAGCAGCGCAAGATTCTGATGATGATCTCGGACGGCGCGCCGGTCGACGATTCCACGCTGTCGGTCAATCCCGGCAACTATCTGGAGCGGCATCTGCGGCATATCATCGAGGAGATCGAGAACCGCTCGCCGGTCGAACTGATCGCGATCGGCATCGGTCACGACGTGACGCGCTATTATCGCCGCGCGGTCACCATCGTCGATGCCGAGGAGCTTGGCGGTGCGATCACCGAGAAGCTGGCGGAGCTGTTCACCGAGACCAACGCCGCGCCGCAGCCGACGCATAAACCGAAACGTAGGCTGCATTCGTAAAATCACGTGCAAATCGGTTCTTTCTTTCTGCAAGACTAGGCGTGCGAACCCAGGGAGTTTGCTTGCGAGCTCTCACGACCAATGCGGTGTGCTCCCCGTTCTTCACGGGGCGAGGGGTGGGGTGAGGGGCAGACGCCCGATCGGTGTGGGTGTCGAGACCTGTACCCCCTCACCCGGATTGCGTCTCGCGATGCGATCCGATCGCTCCCGGCAAGCGGGCGAGGTTAAAGCCAGCGA
>Ga0209677_100278_pt1 | contig 34178 bp, 47 predicted proteins | sample AraplaCvi_mCL_r2_2_FD_184285 | JGI IMG/M metagenome (GOLD analysis project Ga0209677, IMG submission 184285) | Arabidopsis root microbial communities from North Carolina, USA - plate scrape CL_Cvi_mCL_r2 (SPAdes) (version 2) | ecosystem: Host-associated > Plants > Roots > Endosphere | place: USA... | reverse complement strand
GCCGGTAGATCAGCGTGGCCTTGGTCCGGCGTAGGGAGTGGGTGCCATACACCCTTGGGTCAAGCCCGATGCTTGCCACCCAGACGGCGAGCAAGCGAGCATGCCAATTGAGGCTCCCGGAAAGTGTGACTGGCCCGAATGAGCCAGGTGCGGCTTGTGCCCGACGAACTGATCGAACACGCCGCAATTTGTTGCGATGCATGCGTCCGGGAGTGGCCCAAAGCGGCGGACCCGGTATGTCCGCTCGATGTCTGGTCTTTGGGGGGAAGCGGACTCGATGTGCTCAACCTGAGTTCTTCCGTGCGTGACCCGTAGCGGGCGTGCGACGTTGAACGCTGAGCTTTAGTGCGGTAAGTTGTTGCTGAGCCCTTGGGGAAAGCCGTCGAGTTTTCGGACCGAGCCCATGACACAGTGTGACCGCCCTGTCCTCATCGAGAAATACCCAAACCGCCGTCTTTTCAATACCGGCACCGGCACTTTTGTGACGCTAGATGATCTGGCGGCCATGGAGAAGCGAGGCAAGAGCTTTCTCGTCCACGATGCTAAGACAGGCGCGGACATCACCCGTGCAGTACTGGCGCAGATCGCTTTCGTAGAGGAAAACTTCCGCTCCGCGCGATTACGCTAAAGCCGTCGTGTCGCCCTTTGGCCCGAAGCTGCTGATGGCCGAGGGGCAGAGCATGTCTGCTCTGCCCCGGTGATTCAGACATCAACTTGTTCGGCAATCGCGAGCGCGTCGTCCACCTCGATGCCGAGATAGCGTACCGTGCTTTCGATCTTGGTGTGGCCGAGCAGGAGCTGCACTGCTCGTAAATTCCCGGTGCGCCGGTAGATCAGCGTGGCCTTGGTCCGGCGTAGGGAGTGGGTGCCATACACCCTCGGGTCAAGCCCGATGCTTGCTACCCAGAGGGCGAGCAGGCGAGCATATTGGCGGGTGCTCATTGGCCGATCGCCCCCTCGGCGCCCAGTAAACAAATGCTCGCCTGGCCTCTTGCCGACCTCCTTCAAAAAATCGTCAACGGCTTGCCGGGTTTGATCCGTCAGCTCGAACTTGACCGGCCTCCTCGTTTTCTTCTGCCGGACGCTCGCACGGTCGACCGCATAGCCATTCGGAGCGACATCTTCGACCCTCAAGGCAACGATGTCGCAACCGCGCAACTTGCTGTCGATCGCAAGATTGAAAAGGGCAAGGTCGCGGGTCCGTCTTTCGATCAGGAGCCGAGTACGGATCGACCAAACTTGGTTTGGCCGCAGCGGAGGTTTGGCTCCGATCAGCTTTCCCTTGTTCCAGGGGGTCCGGCGAGCTTGGGTGCAGAGGCTGTCCTCATCGGGCATGGTCATTCTCCTCGGTTTGCGAGGGTACCGAGCATGCGTGATGACGGACGGATCGTGTCCGCTTTCAGAGGCTTGCGGCCATAGGAGGACCTGGCGGCCGGCTCAGGTCCGCAGCGAATGACCCATACCGGAAGTCATCCCCGACATGCATAATTGACCATTTGGCGAGCTCGAGGTTGACGCTTTCGGCCAAAACAAACTAGTGACGATACAGTGCAATTTGTTGCCCCAAAGGTTCGAGATTGCTCAGGCCAATGATATCGTCATTTTTTACGCGCCTTACTATCGTGTTGTTGCTGACCTTCGGGCTTGCGGGATGCGATAAGGAAGAAAGTTATCGATACAAACTGACGCTCGCGGTCAACGCGCAAAATGGTGTCAAGCGCGGGTCGACCGTAGGCGAAGTGACCTATCAGAAAGTCTCAATTCCAGCGAGGGGGGTCACGTTCAAGCTAATTGGTGAAGCGTTGTATTTAGACCTTGGTCCCGGGGCCAGGCCGTTGATAGCGTTACTAGGAAGTCATCTTCACCAGAAAGACGAGAATGTACCGCATTGGGTAAGAGATGCAGGACCAGGAGTAGGATTGATGCGTCATATATATGGATTGACGCCCTCTCCTGACTATATCGACGACATACCGCGCATTGCTCAGATGCGAGGTTCACGTCAAATAAGCTCCGCCGACTTGCCCGATCTCGTAACCTTTACCGACGTCAATGATCCGAAGAGCGTAGTCGAAGTCAATCCGAACGATCTTGAGGCGACGTTAGGTCAAAAGGTCTCCTGGAACGAGATTACGTTTGAGAGCACCGACGAGCCGATCACAACCGGAATCGAGGCGAAGCTGCCGTGGTTGCCAGCATACCGCGATAAGATGCTGGACGGCGATCGCTACCACGACAAAGCGACACTCGCCAACACCTTGAGCACGGTAGATTTCGACCAATCCGGTGATTTGAAGGGAAGCAAATAGCATCGAAACGCACTTCTGCTCTTGGCCCACACCGACAAACTCCGGCGATCATCCGAATGTCGGCTTTCAAGGGGTAGAGCGGAAATGCCGGCAAGGCGGCGCAACCGACGCTGATGACCCAAAGGCGACATCTGGTCGGTACTTTAGCGGAGCTGGACCGCCGCATCAGAAAGCCCTCAATTTGAATGTTTCGGCATCTCAATTTGCTAACGACTGCTGGTAAGATGTAGGGATCGTTTCGCTTGAGCGCTCATGTGAACACCATTTTCTTGATTGTCGCCCTGTTCGCTTGGTGCGGGCTAATGTGGAGCAACGTGCGGGTCGCCAAGCAACTACGCGCGACCGGCTACAGCATTTGGACCGCCAATATGCGAGCCCGTTTGAACGCCTGGAAAGGGACAAACATTCTGCTCTTCCTGAGCTGTTCTGCGATTTTCACTGCGGCAGTTTTGGTTCCAGTTTTGACGAAATAGGTGGTCTCGGCTTTCGGTCACTTTCATTTCAAATGTCGCTTTTGGCCCCAAGGCGGACCAATAGGCCGATGAGCCCGCTGGCCGGCTCGCGGTCCTAAGGCGGACGTCGTCCCGCTGGTTAGGGCAGCCTTAGCTTCCACCGAGAATCTGGCCCTCGGCTGGGCAGGATAGTCATGCCAACCCACAATGAAGCGCTCCTCGAGGCTTATGCCTCCTGTCCGCCGAGCTCGCGCATCTATAACACGCTCGAGGTCTGGCATCCGTCGTTCGCGCAGGCTGCGCGCGTCGTCGCCAATGTCGGCGATGACATGACGTTCGGAATCGAGGCCGGTGCGCCGCGGGATGGCGGTGCAATGGTGACCTTCATCGCATGCCTGTTCACGGCCGACTATCCGGAGCAGCGCGAGGGGCAGCCGCCCTCCTGCAAGATCTCGATCGACAATGTAGCGCGCGAATTGGTGCCGCAGATCCGCGCCGCGCTCGGCGTGCGGGCCTATATCGACGTGCTTTATCGGGAGTATCTCGGCAGCGACCTGACCGAGCCGGCCTATGGCCCGGTGCAATTCGAACTGACGAGCGTGCAGATGTCGGGCCCCACGCTGACCGGCACCGTGGTGGTGAAGAACCTGCAGAACAAGCGGTTTCCGCGTCTCACCAAGAACTACACTTATCAGCAGTTCCCGAGCCTGTTGCCTTAAGGTGGCGGTTCCCATTCAATGCGGTCGCAGCTCGTGCATCGCCAAATTCGGGTGCCGCTTGAGAGCACCGTCGCCACCTCTAAGTTGCCGCGGCATCGCGGGCATTTCTTCGTTTCTTCTTGCATGGTAGTTAGCCGTAACGCTTTGCATGACCGAACTAAAACCGTCGAGCCGCCAAATGGTTGCTCGGTTGCGCGTTGACTTCCTTCGCCCATTGCTCGGCGAGCCCTGGTCTTAGCGGGAACCGTCAGGAACGACCCCCCGGCCTACTGTTTGAACTATCGGTCTGTGGCTGGATAGCTTGACTCCGGCTTCCTGCCATCCACCCGGGACGGCCCATCGTCTGCGCGCGCGTTTGGCGATGGGCCGGCTCTCGCGTTGCCACCCCCGGGGCGGGCCCCGTTGGCCTCACCGGGAGAACTCATGCCCACTCATTCCGAAGCGCTCCTCGAGGCCTACGCCTCCTGTCCGCCGAGCGCGCGGATTTATCAAACGCTGGAGGTATGGCATCCGTCCTTCGCGCAGGCTGCGCGCGTCGTCGCCAATGTCGGCGATGACATGACGTTCGGAATCGAGGCCGGTGCGCCGCGCGATGGCGGCAGCATAGTCACCTTCATCGCGTGTCCGTTCAGAGCCGATTATCCTGAGCAGCGCGAAGGGCAGCCGCCATCCTGCAAGATCTGGATCGACAATGTCGCGCGCGAGCTGGTGCCGCAGATCCGCGCCGCGCTCGGCGTGCGGGCTTATATCGACGTGCTCTATCGAGAATATCTCGGCAGCGATCTGCCGAGCCCGCCTATGGCCCCGTGCAATTCGAGCTGACCAGCGTGCAGATGACCGGGACCACGCTGACCGGCACCGTGGTGGTGAAGAACCTGCAGAACAAGCGCTTCCCGCGCATCACCAAGAACTACACTTATCAGCAGTTCCCGAGCTTGTTGCCCTGAGCGGCTCATCCAACTCGAAGCGATCGCAGGCTTGGCATTCCAAGAAGCGGACGCCGGTTGAGAGAACCGTCGCCACCTTTAACCTGGTGCCGCATCGCTCGCATTTCTTGTCGTTTTCCATGCGGTCGAAACTCCAACGAGATTTGGACGTCTAATCGTAGAGCGGGAAATATGGCTGCAGAGCGGCGTGCGAAGTTCCTTGGCCTTCTGATCGGCGAGCCCTGGGCCTGGCAATCCCACAACTGCTGGGATTTCGCCTGCGATGTGCAACGCGAGCTATATAGCCGCGTATTGCCATCCGTAGCCGTGCCGGACGGCTTCTCGCGCCGCTGGGTGCTCGAGGAGTTCGGACGGCATGAGGAGCGCGGCCGCTGGCACGAGGTGCCGGAGGGGCCGGGTGGGCTCGTCACGGCCTCTGACGGCGCGCTGGTGCTGATGGCGCACCTCAAGTTTCCCGCGCACATCGGCGTCTGGCTGCAGCCAGAGCAGCGCATCATTCATTGCAACAGCACGAGGGGCGTCGCCTGTGAGGCGCCGCTGTCGCTGCGCCAGATGGGCTGGAAGCGGTTGACCTTTTTCGAGCCGAACGAGTGATGGCAAGATCATCGCGAAAACCTTCGGAGATCCCGGCGGCGCCGGCACGGCCGCGCGCGCGGCGGCAGAGGCCTGCGCGCGAGCGCCGCGAGGTCGTGCACCTGGTGATGCCAGGGCTCGAGGTCGCGCGCCAGGCGCCGCGGCCGCGCGAGACGATCGCCGGCTTCCTGCGCCGCACCGGCTGGGCGGCGCTCGATCGGCAGTATGGCTGGCAATTCCGCAAGGGCCTGCCGACCATTTGCGAGATCGACGGCGAGGCGGTGCTGCGCAAGGATTGGCGGCGGCGCCGTATTCGTCCCGGCGAGCAGCTGCGCTTCATGTCCTATCCGCTCGGCGGCAACGGGCAGGGCGGCGCTAAGCAGGTGATCGGCCTGGTCGCGCTTGTGGCCGTCGCGGCGTTCGCCACCTTCGTGACCGGCGGCGGCGCTGCAGCGCTGCTTGGCTCCGCGTTCGGCGCCGGCACCTTCGGTGCGGCCGCGCTTGGCGCGACGATCGGCCTTGGTGGCGCGCTGCTGATCAATGCGCTGACAGCGCCGAAGCAGGGTGCGACCAATACGCCGACCTCGACGCAGGATCAGATTTACAGTGTCGCGGCGCAGGGCAACACGGCACGGCTCGGCCAGCCGCTGCCGGTCTGGTATGGCCGGCTGAAGCGCTTCCCTGATTTCGCGGCGACGCCTTGGGGCGAGTTCATCGGCAATGATCAGTATGAGAACGTGCTGCTCTCGGTGACGATGGGCAGCATGGATTACGAGGCGCTCTATGTCGACGACACGCTGTTGTGGCATGCGAGTACCGGGATCGAGCCTGGCTTTGACTGCCAGATCGCCTTCTATGAGCCGGGCCAGACCGTCGCGCTTTTTCCGGTCAATGTCGATCAGTCGAGCGAGGTCACGGGTCAGCAGCTGCCGTCCGGCTCCGGTACCAGCGGCGGCAGCTTTGGACGCGGCGACGGTCCTTTCGGGGAGTCCGATCGCTCGCCCGGCGCCTGGCTGGGTGGCTTCGTCGCCAATCCCGCCGGCACGCTCGCGAAGTCGATCGCGATCGACTTTGTCTTTCCAGCTGGTTGCTTCACCTACAACAAGGACAATGGCAACTACGGCTATTCGACGGTCGGCATGACCTGCGAATATGCGCCGTGCGACGATGCAGGTGCGCAAACCGGCGACTACGCGCAGCTGTTCTATATCGAGCGCTCCTACAATTCGCAGTCGCCGGTCCGTGACAGCGTCAAGGTCGACGTGGCGCCGGGGCGTTGCGCTTCCGCCGCGAGGATGCCGAGTTGGCCGGCCAGGACGGCAGCAATGCCGTGATCTGGGCGGGGTTGCGCTCGTTCCTGGCTGGCAGCAACTCTTTCCCGGATGTCTCGACCATCGCGATCCGGATCAAGGCCTCGCAGTCGACGCAGGGATCGTTCAAATTTGGCGTCCTCGGCACCCGCAAGCTGCCAGTCTGGAATGGCTCCGCCTTTGTCACCCAGGCGACGCGCAACAACGGATGGGCGTTTCTCGACGGCGTCGTCAACGACCAGTACGGCTCGCAGCTGTCGATCGCCAAGGTTGATTTCAACGCCGTGGTGAACTTCGCGGCCGGCTGCGACAGCCGCGGCGACACGTTCGATTATTGCTTCACGACGGCCGTTGCCGTGCCAGACGCGCTCGACAAGATCCTGACCGCGGCGCGCGCGCGGCACTTCTGGCTCGGCGATACCGTCTCGATCGTGCGCGACGATTGGCGTGACGTTCCGACCATGTTGCTGACCGATCGCGAGATCGTGCGCGATTCCACGCAAGTGACGTTCACGATGCTCGGCGATGAAGATCCCGACGCGGTCGTGGTCGAGTATGTCGACGAGACCACCTGGCTGCCAGCGTCCGTGCAGTATCCGCCGGACAGTGGGACGTTCACCGCCGGTAATGCCGAGACCAAGCGCATCGACGGCATCATCAATCGCGCGCAGGCCCTCCGCGAGGCCGCGTTCTATTACCTGCAGTCGATCTATCGCCGCGAGAACGTCCAGATCCAGACCGAGTACGAAGGGCGTGCGATCACCTTCGGCTCGGTGCTGCGGCTGCAATCGGAGCTGCCGGAGGCCTATGGCTATGGCGGCGCTGTGGTCGCCGCGGCCGGCCATAGCCTGACCCTCAATCCGGCGCCGGTCTGGGACGCGGGGCCGTTCTATATCCGGCTGCGCCGGCCGAACGGGACGGTCCCGTGCTGGCGGGCGAGGGCGCGGATCCGTCGATTGCCGTGCTCGATGCGGGAAGCTTGGCGTCAGCCGAAAGCGCGCAATCGACGACGCTCGCGGCCGTGCTGGCCCGCGAGGATGGCGGCGAAGATCCGTCATTCGAGCTGGGCACAGGAGTCTCGTCGTCGAAGCTCTGCGTCGTGCTCAATGGAGTCCCGAATGGTGACCTCTGCACGCTCTCGCTCGTCGTCGACGATCAGCGCGTTCATGCGACTGACCTCGGCATACCGCCGGTGCTACCGGTCGGGCAGTTCCCGGCCAACGACAAGGTGCCACTGGTCGTCGGCCTCAATGCATCATTCGGGCAGGGCGCGGCCGAGCCGAGGCTGTCGGCGAGCTGGTTTCCCGCGGCCGACGTCGTCTACTACATCGCCGATGTCACCTATGACAACGGCGTCACCTGGCAGAACGTCTATCAGGCGATTGGCAACAGTTTTGCCGTCGTCGTCACCTTGGCCGCGCTGACCCTGCGGGTGCAGGCGGTCAATTCGAAAGGCGTGAGGGGGCAATACTCGACCGTCAGCGTCACCGCGCCGACGATCGAGGTCATTCCGCAGGCCGTGGCGCTGCAGTCTCTGATCGACGGGATCAGGTATCAGGTCACGACGCTGCAGGACCAGGTCGCGAACACGGTCTCGCAGGTGACGCAGCAGATCTCGGCCGTTAGCTCGAACCTGGCGGCGCGTGATGTGCTCGACAAGAAAGAGTTGCGCTCGGAGCTGGTGGCGCAAGCCGGCGGCGCGAAGGCCGCGATCGCCGAGCTGCAGCAGGTGGTCGTTGATGACCAGGAAGCCTTCGCGACCTATCAGACCGAGGTATCCGCGAGCTTTGGCAACGTCAACGCCGCCATCACGACCAACGCGACGGCGATCGCGACGCTCAATGGTTACGCTGCGGCGTCCTACGCGCTGACGCTTGACGTCAATCACTACGTCACCGGCTATCAGCTGGTGAACGGCGGCCCTGGCGCGTCGGCCTTCACGGTGATCGCCGATATTTTCCAGGTCGCCAAGCCTGGCGTGGCAGGTGGCGCGCCGGTTCCGATTTTTACGATCGGCTCCATCGGAGGCTCGCCCAAGATCGGCATCCGTGGCGACATGCTGATCGACGGCACCACCACCGGCGCGATGATCCAGGCCGGCACGATCCAGGCTGTCAATATCGCGGCGGGCGCGATCACGGCCGACAAGATCCAGGCCGGTTCGATCTCGACGGCGCAGCTCGCTGTTGGCGGCGTTTCGCTGCAGAACATTATCAACGGTGCGGTGTCCAATACCGGGGTCGTTGATCTCGGTGGCGCCAGTTTTGCTCGCAATGTCACTCGAATGAGTGCCGGGTTCGATGTTCAGTCAGGCCGCTGCACGGTTCGATATGAGGATGAATGGTCCAACACCGGCAATTATCCAAATCAGCTTCCGCAACCGCAGATCCAATTCTTGGTTGACGGTGGCGTCGTGAAGACGTTCACCTTCACCATGATCCCCATCGGAAATAACAACTGGATGTTGCAGACGCCGTTCATTTGCGAACATACGATCGAGGGCTTGACCGCCGGTGTCCACACCTTCGCGATCGTCATACTCGCGAACGGAGTGAACTGCGTGCTGGTGGGCGGCCAAGCCTACCTTACAGATTTCCGGCGCTAGGAGACGTTCTCTTGCCAATTCCGAGCTACTCGACCGGAACGGTCGCGGTCGCCAATGGCGCGACTGTGATCGTCGGCACCGGCACAGTCTGGTCGGGGGTCAATGCCCGTGCCGGGGACGACATCGTCATCACCGGCCACTCGGTCATCATCGAAGATGTGACCGATACAGGGCACCTTGTTATTGATCCCTGGCCCTATCCGGATGTCGCAGCCGGTACATCCTACAAGATCGTGCAGCGATCGCCGCTGCGCTTTGCCGCGGCCAGGCGATGGCCGACGTGTCAACCTTAGTGGCCGCGCTGAACACGGACGGCTTCTATATTTTTGTGGCGCCGGCACTGATCGAGCCGGATCCGTCGCTCGGCAACGACGACCAGTTCGCCTTCCAGGCCTCGAGCGGCAAGCTGTGGCTGAAGGCAGGCGGGGGGTGGGTCTATCAGGGGATTTACAAGGCCTTCAAGATCCGCGGCGTCTACGACAACGCCGTGACCTATTCTGAGGGTGATGTCGTCGCGTTGTCTGGCTCGTCCTACGTTTGGATCAGTGCGACGCCGGCGTTCGGGCATGCCCCGCCGGATGCGATCTATTGGCAGCTGCTCGCGGCCAAGGGCGACATCGGTGACACAGGGCCGCAGGGCGCGTCCTATGGCGGTACCTCGACGACGTCGCTGGCCCTTGGCACAGGCGCAAAGGCATTCGCCACGCAAGCCGGGCTGGCCTATCAGAACGGTGCCCGCGTGCGCGCCAGCGCGACGAGCGATTCCGCCAAGTGGATGGAAGGCGTCGCAACCTATGCCGGGACCACGCTGACCATCGCGGTCGACAAGACCAACGGAGCAGGGGCCTTCGCGAGTTGGAATTTTAACATCGTGGGACAGCCCGGCTCGGGTGATCTGTCCAGTGCGAACAATTTATCAGATCTGGCAAGCGCGCCGGAAGCGAGGCAAAACATCGGTGCGCTCTCGGAATTTGCTGCGATGGCGGCAGCAAAGGCTTACGGCGCGCCGGTCCGCTTTCCGAGCGGCGAAGCATTCGGCTTCGTTTCGTCCGCGGAGATGAGTGCCGGCGCCTCGACCTCGGCCACGCTCGACATCATGAACGGTCAGATTAGTCCGACCATGGCGCTCGGGGCTCAGATCCCGCAGGCAGCCGGGAGCGCGATCGGTGGCTATACAAGCGGCGGCGGCTTGGCTGCGGCGTTCGACGGCGCGACCAACCAGAACGACACGGCGTCGGGGGTCAGCGCGACGGCGACCACGCAATATGTCGGAAAAGACTATACCGGTGCGCCGAAGCAGATCGCCGCGGCGACGTTCTACCCGTCGAACCAATCGGGGTAGTGCGCCAACACGGCAAGCACGCTCGTGACCCTCAATCTTCGAGCCAAGCAAACGGCGCCGGCGTCGTCATCCGACGGATTGTTGCTCGCCACTGCGACTGTCGGCAAATCGTCGACCGTTGCAACGACGCTGACGTCCGGTGACCAGGCGACCGCTTGGAATTACCTATGGGTGGAAAGCGTGGCCGGCGCGAGCGGCAACTTCACAGTCGCTGAATTGCAGCTCTTTCCGCCTGGGACTGTGCCGAATACGGAAGCAGTGCTGGCTCCGCTGTCGCTTCCGGCGGCGGCGACAAAAGCGCGTGTACTCGTTGAGTACAGTCAGAAGCTTGCCACCGGAGCGGGCGCGGCCATCGGCGATCTCACCATCAATGGAGGGATTGCATCTCTGTTCGATGGCATCACCAGCGTGCCGGACTCGGGCGCTGCGGTCAAAACGGCGGCGACTACCGCCTATGCAGGTCAGCAATTCGCATCGGCGACCACCATCGCGTCGGCGATCATTTTCCCGTCAAACCAGTCCGGCTTTGCGGATAGTGGTTCCGTCGTTTCGTTCGCCTTGCGCGCGAAGCACACAGCACCTTCGTCGTCATCGGATGGCACGGTCTTGGCGATCGGCTTCGCCAGCGCATCTCAATCGGAGCCTTTGTCGCTCGTCTCGACGGATACGAGCACAGCCTGGGAATTTGTCTGGGTTGAGATGTTGCAGCGACATCGACCGATTTCTGCGTCGCCGAAATACAGTTCTATACGTACCCCACGCTAAATACCGACCTCGCGGCGTCGGTCAGTCTTGATGGTGCGGCTCACTACACATCAGTGCCGCTCACGGTCGTCGGCCGTGGCCGGAGGGGACGCCTGCTCGCGGAGGCCCCATTCACGTCGATCGCGATTAGCGGGACTACCGCAGTGCTCAAGTTCAACACGGCCAACAACAAGCCCGTCGCCGTTCACGGCGCGCTGCTCGAGGTGAGGTGATGCCGGGCGCTGTGCAACTGCCAACCCGCGTTATCCCCATCTTGGGCCAATCGCAGGGCACGAACGCGCTCGGACCGACGCTCTATGCGATCCGCAACACCTCCGTGCTCAAGCAATTGAACATCAACGATGGCACGATCAGCGTTGCGTCCGAACCGTTCCTTGGTGTCACCGGTTCGGTCAGTACGTTCTTTGCCCAGATGGCAGACGAACTCGCGGACACGAGGCGATGGGGGCAGCTCATTTTGGCCCCGATCAGCGTTGCGGCGACGTACTCGGCCGAGTGGGCTCCGGGAGGGGACTGCTATGGTCGAGTTACGACGATCATTTCGCAGATCAAGGCGCTCAACCTTTCGGTCGGGATCATCATCTGGCTGCACGGAGAGGAAGACTCTCAGCACGTGGAGCTGACGGCGACAGCCTATATCTCCAATGTGCGGCGTGGCCCAGTCGCTGCCTTTCGGGCCGCGGGCATCCGCGCGCCGGTCATCGTGCCGTTGGAAACCCGTGTTTTGGGCGGCCTTCCGACGAATTCACCGGCGATAAGGGGGGCTCAAAGAGCGCTCGTTGATCCGGAGGCTCGGATCGTTCTCGGTCCGGATCTGGATACGTTGGACAATGCCTATCGGCAAGACGGCACGCATTTCAACGATGCCGGCAAGTCTGTCGTTGCGAAACTGCTCGCACCAATTGTGGCGCAGTGGATGCTTTGAAGCTTACTTGCGACCTGTACTTGCGTACCGCTGAGATTGCGCTATAGATTCATGCACCGGTATGATTGTGGGGCAGAAAGCGGCGGGTCTTGGGAGGTTTAAGGTCATACATCGCGATTGTAATGTCGACTGCGGTCGCCATCGCCGTTGCGGCGCTGCTGGTCCTCGCCATGGCAGAGCGGAGAGCGCAGGACTTGCTGCCTGATGCTTCGAGTTCGGGGCAATTTGGTGCTTACAGGGCCTACAGCAATTATCCGCGGCCGCAGATCCAAGACCGAGATGTCTATTTCCATGGTCTCGGACGCTCGATCGAGGAGGCGCGCAAGGCCGATATCATCATCCTGGGTCATTCCGTGTGGCTTTACGCGATTGATGATGTCCAGGTCCGTGAGTTCAACGCCAAGTATCGTGTGAGGCTTTTCAACATGGCCTCTGCGGGTAACGCGTCCGGCGATTTCATCCGTGAGGTGATCAAGCGATGGTACCTCCATCCGCGGCTGTGGGTCATCAATTGTGATGACGAGCCCGTCAGCTTCTTCCATTCAGGGGTGGATGATTACGCCGCAACGGGCAGCAGCTCGGCCCTGGAGATCGTTAAGACTCCGGACCGCAAGGGATGGTCGCAAGCTTTGAGACGCGAGCTGTTATGGTCCTTGACGGACCTGATCGGAATCCTGCCGAACGAAATGCAGGCATGGTGGTTTCCCGGGTTTGCGAACCGCTTTCAAACCTGGCGAAGCGTCGAGACCGGCAACTGGCTCTTTCCGCCGGGGTCCTACTACGACATGCCTACCGATCTTGTCTTCGCACCGCCTGCGCGCCAGTGCCCGCTCGATGCTACAGAGCTCTCTCTGGCGCGTGACTATCTAGCCGATATCGGCGGGTCTCCGATCTTGACGGACGTTCCTTACGCGCGATGGTGCCCTCAACGGGTCAATGACCTCGCCGCCGCGCTGCATCTTGAAGCAATTCTTCCGCCGACGGCCGCTTACGCGAACGGCGATGGCCGCCATATGGTTCGCGCGGGCGCCCGGGAGTTTACCACGTGGTTCCTTGCAGCCCTGGCTGACACCTCGGCTTTCCGAGCGCTGACCGCGTCAGTCCGAGATCAAGAGAAATCAACGCGCATAACGTCTAGCGGCGATCGGCTTCGTCAGACCCGCTAACTCGGTTGTGCGTCGGTAGGGCAGCGCCCGGAGCGCTGCGAGCATTCCTCTCGCCTTAGCTCGCGAGCTTTCCTACCACCCTAAAGGCAAACATCATGACCGATCTCTCTGCACTCCGCAGGGCGAACGCGGACCGCTGGGCGCATGCCAAGCTGACGCGCGCGCCCGATTTTAACCTGGTCGCGAAGCGCCTGGTCGAGGCCAAGGCGAAGGCCCGCTACGTGGCTGTGGCGGCGCGCACAGGCGTGCCGTGGTTCGTCACTGGTCGGTCGGGGGGACGCTGACGCTCCTCGAGCAGTACAACGGCCTTGGCTACGCCAGTCTCCGGCATCATCGTCGGTCTCTATGACCAGGCGCTGCCCTCGATCGCCGGCCAGAACTGGACGCCGCTGACCGAACAGCTACCAGCCTGGTCGCTGCCCGTCGGCATGGTCGTCATCGGCCTCGTGTTCGACTATCTGCGCAAGGCCACGGCCAATCCGCCGCAGGTGATCACGCAGAAGGTCGACGGCCAGCCGATGGTCGTCGACGTGCATCCGGCGCCGCAGGGGTGATGCCGTGGCCATCTTCTCAATGGTCCTGAGCTGGCTGGGAAGCCTGCTCGGCGGGCCTTTTGCCAAGGCAGCCGTGCAGGCCTATCAGGCCAAGCTGACGTCCGACAACAGCGCGGAGAAGACCGCGGCCGACCTGGCCGCGCGCGAGCTCGCCGTGCAGCAGCGCGAGCTCGAGCTGAATGCAGACTACCGCAAGGCCGAGATCGGACACTGGTACGAGCCGGACAAGCTGATCGGCTATTGCGTCGCGGTCTACTTCGCGAAGCTCCTGGTCTGGGACAAGGTTCTCGGCCTCGGCACCACCGACCCGCTCGCCGGCTTTGCGTCGGTCACAGCGAACCTGGTGGTCAGCTTTTACTTCGCCAAGCGTGGCTTTGAGAACGTCGCGCGGATCTTGAAACGATGAGCGCAAACCGTTGCGAACCAAGGGGAAGGGCGGCCGGAAATGAATGATGTCATCACCTGGGGCGCATTGGTTACCGCATTGGGCGCGATCAGCGCGATCATCGGCTTCTGGACGTGCTATTCCGATCGCCTGACCAAGGCGGACACGAAAGCGGTCTCTGCCAGGGAAGCGGCCGAGGACGCTAAGAAAGAGGCGAAGGCAGCGCAGGACCGCATCGGGCTGCTCGATCAGGCTTTTGCGCTGTATCGCGAGCGTGTGGCCTATGAGTACACCAGCCGCGAGACGCTGCGCGAGGTCGAGGGGCGACTAGCGGAGGCAATCGACAGGCTGGGCGATCGCTTCGATCGCGTGCTGGAGCAGCGCGAGCTTAGGGGGTAATGATGGGCCTCTATGGTCGGATCGGCGACGATGCCGTTTTCTTCTGCGGAGCGTGCTGTCTTGGCAAGGCTGAATCAGCTCGGACAGCCGTTCCAAGGATCTTGAAATTACTACTTCTGGGTCCGCCCCTGTCCCGATTCCACAAACTCCCGATCCACCACGAAGGATTCTTCTGCCTGGTTAAGCAACTCTGGCTCGAGTTCGAGCTGTTTCGACACCTCATTGCCGGCAAAATCTTTGGCTACGATCTCAACCGCCTTGATCTGCTTAAACTCATCAACTGTCATCCCGTCTAGGACGAATGCAGCGCTGCCACTTTGTACCTGGCCCGGCGAAAGAACTTTGTATTCGTTCAAAATCGGTCGAAGATTATTCCAATTTCGCAAGCTGAGCTGGGTGTTTTTCGAGGGGAAGAGCACAAGGATCGACTCCCACTTCTCTCCTCTAAAATCCACGTGCCCGGTTGGTATCACCGTGGAGTCGACGTCGTGCTTCCCCAGTGGTCCTTTTACCCGCAACATGATTTCCTTCAGGGTGAGGTTTTCGCCCGACGTGTTCACGAATCGGAGCACGTAAAAGAGCAGACAGGGTTGTCCTCGGAATTGCGCCCCCATTATCTGCCTAACGTCGATATCTAATCGCGCTTCCTTCTTGAGAGAGATGAAGGGTACGACCTTTGAAAGAGTGCCATTGACGTCAATCCGAACTGTCCAAATCCAGTAAATGCTACCCAATAAAATCGACGTGACTACAACCCGGATCGCTGTTTCCATTCCGTCCCCCACTCGCCATCAGCCACACTCCACGAGTGTGGTTAGCGAGAACACTATTTTCAAGTGTTCTGGACGGTAGCATGCTTCAGATCTGGTCCATTACCCGGTCCATTGCCGGATGTGTCCTGTTCTTCACCTTGATCCAGTCCTTCGATCGGCCGGCGCGGTAGGGGCGGTCGGATCGCTTGGAGACGATGCCTTCGAGGCCGAACTCGCAAGCCTTGCCGAAAAGGTCAGGACCGATGGCGCCGCGTTCGAACGTATCGGTAAAGATGCCATCCGGCCGGCGCGCGAGCAGGCGGTCTAAGTTCGTCTTGCGCATTGAAAGCGGTAGCTCGCGCAGTCCTCGCCATCGAGCGCCAGGCAGTCAAAAGCAAAGAGCTGTACCTCGTCGTCATGCTTGCGGGAGTGCAGAGCATTGAAATCGGACACGCCGTCGACGCCGAGAATTACCGCCTCGCCGTCGATCACGAATTGCTTGCGACGGTTTTTTAGCGCCGCCTCGACGATCCACGGGAATCGGCTTGTCCAGTCGTTGCCGCCTTTGGTGAAAAGCCGAACGCGCCTGTCCTCGCGGACCACGATCAGGCGATATCCGTCGTATTTGACTTCGTGAAGCCAGAGGTCGCCGTTTGGGACGATCTTGGCGGCTGTAGGCAGGCGAGGCAAATAAGGTGCTGCGGGCATAAGCCCAAGCTAAGTGCGGAAAAAGCGAATCGCGAATCTTAACATTTGCAATCGCACGGGGCGCCGATCGCGCGACACTCACTCAGGTTGACCAGCGGGGCTGCGATAACTACGCGACTCGGTATTACAGCACCGTGGTGATCGCGGCGGAGTTATTAGCCTCTATCGGCCATGGTGTTGCAGGAACGCCAGCCGCGATTCCGGCACCTCGTCTTGATTGCCGCAGCGCCGCCATAGCTCACGGGCGATCTCCTCGGTCACGTCGCGCGACCAGCCGGCTGCCCTTCCATCAAGTGCCGCATCAGAACCGCTCGCTCGGTGTCTTCCTCCGCGGTCTCGCACCACGCACGACCCAGCTCGCCGAAATCGTCAAGGACAAGGTAGATGTCGCGCTCCGAGGTCTCGGGCACAATCGAGGGTGAGCCCATACGCAATTACTCCGCACAAAAAACCGATCAGTGAAAGCTAATCAGCCGGGGGGCTTGTGGTTGGAGCAGGCCCCGCGCACCGGGGGGTGATGAGCGAGGCCTTCACCGTGATTTACCCCGGATGGAGCGCCGGGGCGAGAAAACTACGTGCGGTGTCCGCTTTCGTTCCAACAGGTGACCCGTCTGGTGCGTAAACACCGGGCGGCCTTGCAACCTTACTACTTCGGCTAAGCAATAGGAACCGGAAGGCGCCGGGATCAATTAGACCTGCATTCATAGCTGAGGGGCATCATGGATTTCGCTGCCGAGGCCAAAAGGCACCGGGAAATGGCTGAAAATGCCGAACTCAGGCGTCCAGCTCAAAAGACGAAGGCATACGCGCTCAAAGCCTACGATCTGCTTGCGACCCACGAAGCGCGGGTGGCGGCCAGCATGAAAAATGTGAAGTGAGAGCGGAGATATCGTTGTCGAGTAACGAAGCACTGCTGAGCGGGAAACAAAAACGGCCCTGCTGCGGGCTGTGGGGTCAGCAGCGGGGCCGCTTCAGGCCGCACCGACAGGCGAGCGGGACGGCGCGCCAATGTTCGCTAGCGTGCATCAAATCATTTGATCCAAATCAATGGACCGCAGTTTGTTAAGAGGCGCGGAGGCCAAGTGGCCAAATTGGCCACCTATTAGTTTGCACCTTCAACGAACATTTGAATGCTTCGAGGTCGAAGCAAGGAGAGCGTCGCCCATGTTCGGCTCATTGATGATGTTGGCGCTGGAAGCCAACCAAGTGGTGGCGATGCGGATGATGAAGCTGATGCTTGGCGGGAAACGCGCCCGGCGCGAGGCTCAGCTGATGGTCAGCGAAAAAATAGGAGCTGCATTGGAGGCTAGCGCAAGCGCAATGACTGGCGCCTCGGGAGACCAGATTATTCGTAGATATCGCCAGCACGTAGCGGCAAATGCCAAGCGGTTGGGTAAGCGCGATTTTAGCGGTCGAAAGCGCAGGCGGCGCCGGTGACGGATGGAGCAACAATGCACCGTCGCTCTCGTGACTCATGGTCGCTCTTTCGGTGATGGCTGTCGTTGCCGTCATCGTGTTCGCGGCTGCGTTCTTGCTGAGACCGTGAGCGTGCGCCAGGAATTGCGAATCGAATGTGCCCTAACCTGCGGCATTAAGAAGTTGGGACACCGCGGTGACGAGCTGCGCTCATCGACGAAATTGTAAAGTTGCAACCAGATGAGTTCACGCAATCTTGTTAGGCGGCTCATCCGATCAGCGGATGATTGTCGCTAGGGAATGCATGCAATGGTGCTGTCACTGCCAACTACGGTGAGAGGCGTCATCATGCCAGATGTTCGATCCGAGGGAACGCTGGTCCAGCAGAATGATAGGATCTTCTGGTTCAAGAACGACTTTTCAGGTGGCGTGGAGCTGGAGCTTCCTCAGGCACTCGCGTTGTTTGAAAAAACTGCGGGCCGCAAGCTGACGCCATTTGAATCACGCCTGCTTATTTCGAGGCCGGTCGATGGCAGCACACACATCACCATTGTTAGTAAGTTGATGGCGAGCGCCGATGCGCCACCGGGAGCGGTGTTCTTAAATATCAAGCCCGTCGTGGTCGGTTATGTTGTGAAACATCGTGAAAAAGCGTCCCGCTACTCGTTTGGCGACGTAATTGGAACTGACAGGTACAGCGACATCAACGGGAATCTCTTGGGTAAGATAGCGGTCACCCGCAAGAGTGAGCCGGGGCTGGAGGCCCCGTTGGTGGATCCGATCGATTTCGCTGGTGGCGCGTTGGCACATTTTGCAAAAGTGGGCGTGAAAGCGATCATTAGCGGGATCGCAGCGGGATTCGAAAAGAACATGGGCGGCGTCGCTGCGGATGAGCTCGAAAACATTTTAGCTAACCGGGCTCGGATCGGTCTTGAGGAGCTAACCGCGGAGGAGCTTGAAGGGATTTCCGGAGGCGCAGCGCGCCCCGGCGGAGAACCTCGAATGTTTTCGGCTGAGCAACTCAACAAACCTGTCCCGAGGCGCCCTGGTTTGCCGAACGGGCGCCCGCTTGATAAACCCGAGCGGCTTGGCGTGATAAAAGTGGTAGGGGCTCTCATCCGCGTCAGCGAAACTGCAGCGGCTACGCCTGCAGAGATAAAAGCAGCTATTCGGGCGGAGCTTCCGACTCGTCGGGTGAAAGAACTTGTTGGCAAACTCGCAGGATGGACCGAGATTGACGTTCTGGAAGAGAATGCGGGCGCGTACAACGTCATGCGCGTGCTCTACAAGGTGCAGAACGATGTGTGGGCAGTCCGTCTTATGAACATGCACGAGTGAATGTTTTTAGCCGTGTCGAGAGAAGTCGGACCCAATAACAGCGCTTCAGCGAGTGCCTTGTGGCCGGGACAGCCCCGCGCACCGGGGGGTGATGCGCGGGGCCTCACGGAATGTGCCCCGGAGGGGTTGCCGGGGCGAAGAAACTACGTGCGGTGTTCTCTTTCGTTCCAAGACCTGTAAACTGACCTTGTCCCACGCTCTGCACGTTTTAGGGAGGTGCGCCAATGGCTGACGCTCGCAAACTGCTTCTGTCATTCGCTGCCTCAGCCCTTTTCATTACGTTGTCTGGTAATGCGTTTAGTGCGGATCTCCGAAGAAACTTCCGCGTCGCGCCGCAAGCGTGTTCGCCGGGTATTGACATTTGCTGCGTCTGCACGACGCCAACGGGTACCTGTCACGTGGAGGGAACTGTCAATGGTCGGCCTTGCTCTTGTACGATCCCAGGGGACGGGCAAGATCATCGTGGCAGAACCTCGGGATGCGGGCGTTAGGGGTGCCCTGATCGGAAACAAGCAGTCGATTAGGTGGCACGGGGGGCAGCCGGTTCCGGACTTTTCTGGGTGGGGGAGAGCACCGAGTCGTCGTCTGGGCGGGGCCCAGTTCAACGCTAAGTTTGTCCCCCAGTTGCACGGGGACCACTCGCTGACTCGTTCGCGGCCGATTTCCTACGCTCGGCGATCAAGCCAACAGGGCTTTGCCGGCCTCCGTGAGGCGGTAATAGGTGCCGCTTTCATGCGCCCACAGCCAGCCTTTCGCCACCGCGAGATCGATGCCGGCGCGCCATTCAGCCGGCGAGGCGCCGAAGTCCGTTAGCATCGGCCAATTCAGCTTTTCAGTGAAGAGCCGGCCGTCCCAGACGTCCCCGCAAGCTGCGGGCAATCTCCATGATCTTACGGGCGGCGGCTTCCGGATCGGCGTAGGGGCGCGGCTCGACGAACTTGTTCATGCCGGCTCTATATCGTTCGAGATTGCTGCCGTCGAGCCGACGCAAATTCAGGACGTCGTCCGGTCGTGGCTCTTAACCGGACATGGCGGAAGCAGATCCGCACTTCGCCATTGGGGCCACGAGCCGACATGCGGCTGACCCTCATTCGATCACCTCCTTGGCCTGCGCGAGTAGCGGCGGCGGCACTTTGAGGCTGTGCGCCTTGGTGGTCTTGACGTTGATCAACACTCGAATTTGGCCGGCCGCTGATCGGCAGGTCAGCAAAGCGAGGATTGCGACTTGGTGACGTCCGGAATCTCCCGTCAATCCGCTCGGGCTATAAGAATGCTTTTGCGTGCTGAGTGTTATCCGTATTTGAGGTCTGTGCTCTGTCCGACCTCGATGAGATAGCCGTCAGGATCGCGGATGTAGCAGCGGATCTCGCCGTACTTGGGAATCGGCTTCGTGATGAACTCGGCCCCCCGACTCTTCCATAGTTCATAGCATGCTTGAATGTCGGCAACGCGGAAATTCAAAAAGCTGTTGATGTGATTCGGGTCGGGGACGCTGAGAATTACCGTCGGCTTATCCGGGGTCGGCCCGCCGCCAACGTTCAGAATCATCCAGATATTCGCAAGCTGGAGGTACCCAGGCGCGTTGCCGTCACCCAGGCTGAGAATGCGAGCGCCGAAGACCTTTTCGTAGTAGCGAGCCGATCGCTCGATGTCGGCGACAGTGAGAAACTGCGCGATGCTGATCCCCTCTTGCGGGGGCATTTCATAGCTCTTTTGTTCGACTTGTACGCTCATTTGACGACTCCCATTCCGGCAAGCCGATGGTCTGAATCGTACTCCCGGAAAGCCAAATATCAAATCACGACTGATTGGCGGAGAGGGAGGATTGTACCCGGATCTTAAGAGGCCCACGTTCGTCAAGCGCTTCTGTTCGCTTGGGGAGACGACAAGGCGACCAGCGCGGTCGCCGCGAGCAACGCGGCCCTCATGACTTGTGTCCTCCGCAGTGCAGCCAGACCCGGCTTAGGCACACTAATTACCACAAACCGGGACACGAGCATTACACCTGATGAACGAGGACATGAGGGCGGTCACGCCCATTCGGCCGGCGGCGCCTATATCGGCGGCAACCGAGATCTTCGGCCGCTTCGCAATCGAGCAGGTCATGACTCAATACTCGGTTGCCGGCGGAAAGCCGAGCGACGTGCCGGAGATCGTCGTGACCGGACCATCGGCCGAGCCCGCGCCGGCGGCATTGGATCAACTGCTCATATGATGGTGTCGAGCACCCGGTCCATTGCAGGATGCCTTCTGTTCTTGACCTTGATCCAGTCCTTCGATCGGCCTGCACGACAAGGCCGATCGCTTCGTTTCGACACGATCCCCTCCAGCCCGAACTTCGCACCGGAAAGCCGCTGTAGGGCACCGCCTAATTTCCATTGCCAGCTAAGGGGTCTCGTCGCTTCGGTGTGCTTCGAGCAGCTCTCGCGTAGCCTTGATGCGGGCGGAGACGTTCTGCAACATCGCTTCGGAACTGAGACCTTGTGAATGCAAGAGCATCCACAAGGCTTCGGCAAGGATGATCTGGTTTTCGAGAATAGCGCGTTGAACTTTATCCATCTCAACGCCTTTCGAGCCGCGAACACCGCCGAAGGAACGGCGGCGGCCAAGCACCAATCCCCGGCCGGCACCGCGCCGGCCGCCTGCGCGGTTACACAGTGGCCCCGTGCGGCCGGGGAGGCGACGCACGAGGCCTGCCAGATGGATATCTCCGAGGCGGCTCGGAGCCCAGTGCAACGACGCAGGTCGAGCCGCTTGGTTCCTAACACGAGCGGCCCATTGATGTAGATCAAATGATATGAATGCACGCTGGCTTACATTGGCGGCCGTCCGTTAGCCGACCTCTCGGTACGGCCTCAAACGGCCCCGCTGCTGACCCCACAGGCCACGCAGCAGGGCCGTTTTTTGATTCCGGTCCAGCACCGCGAAACTGGCCGCGTGCTGGTCAATTCACTTGCGCTAATACAGGCCACGCAAAGCGGTGGCAGAATGGCAGTCTCGAGTTTAGAACGCATGGTGGATCGTCGAGATCGTGGCTGAGAGGCAGCTATGGCGCGCTACTTCTTTCATATCCATGATGGCACTTCAGCTCTCGATAATACCGGCACCGAGCTTCCCGATATTGCGGCCGCACAAAGCGCGGCCCTTCAAACGAGCGGTGAAATTATCAAACAAGGCTCAATGGAAATCCTGTGGAAGGGCGTTCCGTGGGAAATGAGCGTCACCGACGGTCCGCAACAAGACAGCCGGACGTTCTTCGTTGTGCGATTCTCCGCAGCGCAGAAATAAGACGGAAGCCGACGATTTAGAGGAGAGGATTTGGCGACGTTCCGCCGAGAACGTAAAGATTTTACCGTTCTCCCCGCCATCGTGCTACGCTGGCTAACATTGCTAGGTGTTGATCAGGGTAGCTGGCAACAGAGAGTGTTGCGCTCCCGCCCAGAACTCGGGTGCTGCAATGCCTAGCCAAAAATTGATCAAGCGTCTGCAAGCCGTTGTTGGTCTCTCCGAACAGGACCGCACCAAGCTCGTGAACTTGCCCTACATGGTGAAGGAATTCACCGATGGCGAATACATCGTGCGTGAAGGAGACAGAGCGTCCCGGTGCGTTATCGTGATGAGCGGGTTTGTGTTTCGTCAAAAGGTCGTCCGCACCCGAGCCCAGATACTGTCGATCTACCTGGCTGGCGATATGCCGGATCTGCTCACATTGTACCTACCTCTTATGGACCACAATATTTGCAGTGCCGGTCAATCGACCATTGGCTTTGTGCCGCACACCTACCTCAATGACATCCTGACTAACTCTTCCTCGCTGGTTCACGCGCTCTGGCGCGAGACACTAGTGGATGCCGCGATTTACCGCGAATGGGTTGCAAGCCTTGGATCCCGCGACGCGCTCTCAAGGGTGGGCCACCTCGTCTGCGAGCTTGCAGCCCGACTGGAAGTCGTCGGATTGCTGGAGAACGCCAGCTTTTATCTTCCATTCACCCAGCAGAACATCGCTGATGCTTGCGGTTTGTCCATCGTGCACGTCAATCGGACCATGCAGGAGCTAAGACAACGCGGTCTAATTGAATGGGAGAGGCGCACGCTGACGCTGCTTCGGCGGAAGGAGCTGGAGGAGCTGGCGGACTTCACGCCAGATTATCTCCATCTCAGGGATGAAAAGCTCTCATAGCCCAACTTGCAAAGGTGGGTGCGCTGCAATGCATGCTAGGGCGCGACGCCCAACCGGACGACACTGCGGTCATCGCCACCCAGCATCTCCCTCGTTGCAAACGCTCGAACTTTAACAGCATAAGAAGCCGGCTGTGGGTCAAAGTGCGAAGAAGTCGCTCGGAGCACAACTCGTCAGCTTTACCCTGACCAGCAGACGTCAGACCGATCTTCCAGGAGGTCCGCGTCGGGTCATAATCAATCCTTCGTTCGTCTGTCTAAGCAGATGTCTGCATCGGAGTGGTCGACCATCCGATTAGGCCCGGCGCCCGCCGGGCCTTTTTCGTGACGGGGGTAGGAGCGTTGGCGCGCTCCAGACCACGGGTCCAGCTTCCGACCAGGCCCCGCCCGACGACCAATCGCTCAGCGCCGGCCCGCCGATCGCCACTCTATGGCAACGGGGCTTGCGAAATCGTGAGCCTTACACCTGATGAACGAGGACATGAGGGCGGTCACGCCCATTCGGCCGGCCGCGGCCTATATCGGCGGCAAGCGACGGCTCGGGGAGCTGCTTGCGCGCAAGATCGAGGCGACCAGGCACGAGACCTATGCCGAGCCGTTCACGGGCATGGGTGGCATCTTCTTTCGGCGCCGCTGGGTGCCGTGAGGCGAGGTTATCAACGACATCTCGCGCGATGTCGCCACGCTGTTTCGCATCCTACAGCGGCACTATCCGCAGTTCATGGAGACGCGGAAGTTTCAGATCACATCGCGCGCTGAATTTGAACGGCTCGCGGCGGCCAATCCTGACTCGCTCACGGATCTCGAGCGGGCGGCGCGCTTCCTCTACCTGCAGCGTCTCGCGTTCGGCGGCAAGGTGGCCGGGCGCAATTTCGGCGTCCAGACCTGCGGCGGCGCGCGGTTCGATGTGACCAGGCTGGGACCGCTCCTCGAGGAGATCCACGCGCGCCTGGCCGGCGTCACCATCGAATGCCTGCCGTGGGCGGAATTCATCGACCGCTACGACTCGCCGGGGACACTGTTCTATCTCGACCCGCCTTATTGGGGTTCGGAGATGGATTACGGCGCCGGCGTGTTCGCAAGAACCGATTTCAGCCGCCTCGCTCTGCGGCTGTCCCGAATCTCGGGGCGGTTCATGCTGTCCGTCAATGATGTGCCGCAGACGCGTGAGATCTTCAGCCGCTTCGCGATCCAGCAGGTCATGACGCAGTATACGGTCGCCGGCGGCAAGCCGAGCGATGTGCCCGAGATCGTAGTCACCGGGCCATCGGCCGATCCAACGCCCGCGGCGCCTGATCTCCTGTCGTTGTGACGGCTCCTGAGGCGGCAGCCCGGGCTCACATGGCGGCCCGGGCGTAGCTGGTCATGTCCTCACGACAGCGATGATCTCGCCGCGGCCGATCGGGTTGAAGCCGGCTTCGTACGGTGAGCGTCGCCGGAACGACGCCGAGAGGACGGACTCGGGGTAGAGCTGCTGAAGTGCGCGGGTGAGCTCAGCGAGCTGCAGCTCGATACGGCTTTCCGCCGTCTCGGCGTGCAAGAGCGGGACTGGCAAGGTGGCGCCGGCGGCGGTGACGGCGAAGGCGCGGAGGATATGGCGGCGAGGGACGATGAGGGCGGGTGCAGGGGAAACGGACTGGCATTCCATGGCGCACGCTGACTGGTTGTGATAGGCGCATCTATCGCGCACAGGTAACATGCAACCGCTGACACTGTTTTGCCATCGTGGAACGTGTCCATTTTGGACACCTCTGTTGATAAGCACCTATTCTTTGGGTTGATGCCGAGTGGTTCACTCGAGCTCATCGGCATGCACGCGGATCAGCGCGGCGATCGCGTTGAGGTCGGCACGTTCCATCCGCGTTAGCTTACGCAGCGGCGTGCGCCAGATCAGTCCGCGCCGCTCGACTGCGCCGCGCCGCTCCAGTGTGGCAAGCCGACGCAGCACCGTGGTGCGAGGCAAGCCGACGTCCTGGGCGATCTGGGACGCCGTCATCTCGCGCTCCTCGACCATGCCGAGATAGACCGCTGAGATAATCAAGTGATCGGCAACGTTCGCGCCAAACCGCATTTTGTGCGGGTCCAACAGGCTCAGGCGACGCGTCAGCTCGATCCAAAGGTGCGTCATGACGTGCAGGCGCGATCGCAAAGCGGCAGTCCAGACATTCCGGCAGAGCCGAACTTCTAACCGACCTGCGCGGATTCGTGGCGCAATTCGCAGAGAGCGAGACTATTCCCGATGGCCTCGTGCTCCCAGGCAGCGGCTCGATGGTCTGCGAGCTCAGTGGAGCTCCTCCGTCTCGTAGGATCAGTTCGATGCAGACCGCTGCGGTTGACCCCATTCTCCACAGCGCCCCGGAACAAGTGGAAAAGCCAGCAGTGCTGCAATCCGGAATCCCTGCCTTGTGTTAGCAGCGGGAACGAAAGGCGATCACGCGAATTCGTCTGGGCAGGAGCCGAAGCATGCTGATGACGTTTGAACGACGATCTGCGACTCGGACACTGCACGGATGGGCCATCGCGGTGCTGCAGGATGCGGGCGCCGTCCGCGAGTGCGAGGTGCACGGCTGGATGCAGGATCGCGCCGACCCACATGCGCGAGAGCACGCCATCTCAATTGCCCGCCGGGCGCCTCCGCCCGGGGTCTCTTCGGACGATGCTGTTGCCGAGATTGAGGACGTTCTCGCCTCGATTGGTGATACGTGCCCGGAGTGTCCGCCGAAGGACTGCTAGGCAGACTTGCGCTGCGGCTTCGAGCCTGTCTTCTTTGCCGCTGGCTCTTTCTGCTTCTTGCCATCGATCGGCATCAGCATTTCCTTCTGACCAGCCGCGCCCTTCCTGGATTTTTTGGGTGCTTTCGATGGCGCAGCATTGGCCTCGCCGCCCACGCTGCGGCGCAGGGCCTCCATCAGGTCGACAACATTGCTGGCCGCGGGCCGCGATTTCGGGGTGATCGGTTTGCCGGCCCGCTTCTGGTTGATCAGCTCGACCAGTGCTGTCTCATACTGATCTTCAAACTTTGCCGGCTCGAACTGTCCCGATTTCTGGTTCACGATGTGCTTGGCGAGATCCAGCATGTCCTTCGTGATCTTCACGTCCTGGATCTCGTCGAAATATTCGTCCTGGGAACGAACTTCATAGGGATAGCGGAGCAGGGTGCCGACGAGCCCTTTGCCAAGCGGCTCGAGCGCGATGATGTGCTCACGGTTGGTCAGCACCACCCGGCCGATCGCGACCTTGTCCATCTCGCGAATGGTCTCGCGGATGACGGCAAAGGCGTCATGACCGACCTTACCATCGGGCCTGAGATAGTAAGGGCGGATCAGATAACGTGGGTCGATCTGATCCCAATCGACGAATTCGTCGATATCGATGGTCCGCGTGGACTCGAGTGCGACGTTATCGAGCTCCTCCTTGGAGACCTCGATGAAGGTCTCCTTGTCGAGCGCATAACCTTTGACGATGTCCTCGTTCGCGACTTCCTCACCGCTGTCAGCATCGACTTTCAGGTATTTGATGCGGTGACCGGTTTTGCGGTTGAGCTGGTTGAATGAGATCTTCTCGCTTTCCGAGGTAGCCGGATACAGAGCGACGGGACAGGTCACGAGGGACAGCCGTAAGAAGCCCTTCCAGTTGGCGCGGGGAGCCATAAACGCGATACTCCGAATCGGATCTGCCGATTCAAGACGATCGAAGTCGTCTGGTTCCGACACGCGTGTCTGTTGAGGTGAGTGATTTTTTCCCTGCGCGCCTTCGTTCTGGGCTTCAAAACTGATCGATCACCCGATCCATCGCCGGATGCGTTCTGTTCTTGACCTTGATCCAATCCTTTGATCGGCCGGCACGGTAGGGTCGGTCGCTACGCTTGGAGACGATCCCTTCAAGGCCGAACTCGCACGCCTTGCGGAATAGGTCGGGGCCGATCTCGCCTCGCTCAAAATCGGCAACGAAGATACCTTCTGGCCGGCGCGCCAGCAGTCGCGCCGTTGGTCTTGCGCATCGAAAGCGGCAGCTCGCGCAGATCGTCGCCATCGAGCGCCAGACAGTCGAAGGCGTAGAGTTGCACTTCCCAGTCGTGCCGACGCGAATGCAGCGCATTGAAGTCCGGCACGCCGTCGACGCCAAGGATCACGGCTTCGCCGTCGATGACGAAATGCTTGCGGCGATTCTTCAGCGCGGATTCGACGATCCAAGGATAGCGGTTGGTCCAGTCGTTGCCGCCCCTCGTGAATAACCTCACGCGCTTGTCCTCACGTACGACGATGAGGCGATAGCCGTCGTATTTCACCTCGTGCAGCCACAGGTCCCGGTCGGGGACGATCTTGGCGGCTGTAGGCAGGCAGGGCAAATAAGGTGCTGCGGGCATACGCCCGATTTAGGTGCTGAAAAATCGAATCGCGAATCCCTACATTTGCAATCGATCCGGGCGTTGAAAGGCGGGCGGTCGTTGAGGTTGATGCACCAGCCCGGCAGTAGGTATCTTCGAACCGGAGCAGGTCAGCGCCGGGGCTTGGCTCTGCGCGTCGATGTTTTCCGCACTCCTGCGCCACGCGTTTTTCTTGCCGGCAACCTGTCGATTAGGTCAGGCATGAAGCGCTCGATGAACTCACGCGTGCCTTCCTCGACCAATTCGATTTTGTCGAACTTGGTGATCTGGCTGTATAGCTCGCGAAAGTCGTCGTCCGTCATGGGGCAGCCATCTGGCCGCATCGGTGGTTGCTGAGAACGGATGCGTTTCATGGAGGCGATCCGAAAATGACCTCGCACAGGGGGTGCTGCGCGAGGCCCAGTCTATATGGCCGGACGCGAAGCCGAGACCATATGCCCTGGATGGCCAGGGCTGATAGTCGACTCTTCGCGTTTTCTTTGGTTCCAAGCCTGCTCGGCAATCAAGCGAACAGGTCTTTGCCCGCCTGCGTGAGGCGGTAATAGGTGCCGCTCTCATGGGGCCATAGCCAGCCGTTCTCGACAGCGCGATCGATGCCGCCGCGCCATTCGCCAGGCGTGGCGCCGAAGTCCATCAGCATCGGCCAGTTCAGTTCTCAGTGAAGATCCGGCCATCCCAGACTTCGCCCAAGCCGTGAGCGATCTCCATGATCTTGCGGGCGGCAGCTTCCGGATCAGCGTAAGGCCGCGGCTCAACGAACTTGTTCATGCCGGCTCTATATCGTCCGAGGTTGTCGTCGTCGAGCCGCAGCACGGCTACGCAGATGGTTGAGGGGCTCGGGCGCGAATTGCAGCAGCTCGTCCGCTCCGGCCTCTTAACAGGACATTCCCGCAGCAGCTCCGGGCTTCGCCTTTGGGGCCCCACAACCGGACTCATGCGCCGTAGCAAACGGGCCTACCCAATCATCTCGTCAGCGCGAGCAATGATCAACGTTGGAATTGCGAGCTCGAGGGCCTTAGCGGCTCTGAGATTTGATGACCAGCTCGAACTTCGTTGGCCCCACCGGTAGATCGGCTGGTCTGGCACCTTCAGAAGCGGTGCTTGCCGCAGACCGATCAAGTCAGCCGTTGAACTCGTTAACGAGCCGGTTGAACTTCTCGGGGTTCTCCATGAACATGAAATGCGAGCCGCCCTCATTCTCCTCAAAGATTTCGGTCTTCGCGCCCTTAATTTGTTTTCCGATCCAGACCTGAGACTTCCAAGGAACAAGGCTCGCCTTGCCGCCCACAACCAGAGTTGGGATGTTGATGGTCGGGATGAGGTCTCGCCAATCGTTGGTGGCGTGGTCGAACAGCAAGCGTGCCGCATATTCTCGTGGAAACTTTAAGTTCTCCTGGATTACCCAGTTTACTGCGTCCACGGGGTACTGCTTGGTGAACATGCTGCGGACAAACCCCTCCGTGGTCTTCACGCCGTCGGGCCCCGCGAGCGCATTGACATTATCAAATAGCGACTTGCCGTCAAAAATCGCGCCAGCGTCCTCCAACTCTTGTCGTGACCAGCCGGGGTTGCTCGTAACCATCGGCATCTCATCGATGAGAATGAGCTTCGACAGGTGATCGCTGCCGTACTGCTCCCAATAGCCCCATATTAAGGAGCACCCCATAGAGTGGCCCGCCAAGGTCACCCCGTCCAGATTGTTCGCCAATAGGAAGTCGTGGACGTCCGCCGACAATCGTTGAATGCGGTACCCATGGCTTGGCTTCGCGGACTCTCCATGACCACGCATGTCGAGGGCATAGACGTGGTATTTGTCGCTTAGGTCAGTCAGCTGATACTTGAACTCCATCGCCGACTGCGACCAACCGGGAATCATCACCAAGGGTTTGCCCGAGCCAGCCTCCAGATAGTGCAACTTGACGCCGTCATTAGTCGTGAACCATCCCTCCTTAAAGGTCGGTTCAGCGGCGATCGCTAGGCATGGTGCAATAATCAGTCCCAATAGCAGAATCGCTTGCGACACGGTTTTCATGCGTATGAACCATTCCTTCCTTGGTAGTTGGCCCGATTTCTTGAGCCGTCGACCTTGCGATTTTCTCAGTCAAATTGCGGTCATACGCGGAATCCGCACAACCGTTGCGATGAGCAGGGAAGGGACACGGATTATTGCCGAAGCCCCCCACGCCCTTCCTCGGCTCGACGATCCCGGAGATCGCTGGCGGTTCGCTTGAACTAATCGTCGCGGCGCCAGATCTCGTAGCCAATTTCCCTAGCGATCAGGCCGTCGCTTATATGAAAATTGTGTAGCAGTCTCATCTTCACTCTGGTGCCGACGGGAAACGGGCAATTCTCGAAACCGTCACCCGAGAGGCGAAACTTCACCTCCATGTCGTCGAAGACCCGATCAGGTGTCGCGAAGCGTTCGACTGGATGGAAGCTGATCCCCTCCGCAGAGTTGAACACGCGCAGATACATCTTCTTGATTGTCTCCCGTCCCCGATAGCTCACATTCCGGGCGGGCGCGTCCCAGACGGCATCCTCGGTATAGAGCTTGATGCATTCCTCGATGCGATCAGGGTTCTCCTCATGCAGATGCATGTCTACCAAATCGAGGGCGTATTGGCATCGTTCCTCATAGGTCATGGTGGAATTGTGACGGGCAAGAAGCTGCTCGACCGTCTCTCGGGATGTCTCGATGAGACTCATCATGGTGTCCTTTTCACGATGGCCGCGAGCTGCGTGAGGACGATCGTCCATGCAGACCAGCTTGCCATCCGATTGCTTTTTCAGAGCATTCATGCTCCGCCCCGAAGATGTGATTACGTGCATCGAAATCTCAAACGGGGCTCTTGCAAACGCGTTCTGCATTTTTGCAGAATGGGCCATGACCAACTGGGACAATTTCCGCTTTGTGCTCGCGGTCGCGCGAACGGGCTCCGCGCTGCGTGCCGCGCGCGTGCTCGGCGTCGACCAGACCACGGTCGTGCGGCGTATTACCGAGATGGAGGGGGAACTCGGCGGCAAGCTGTTCGAACGCCGACGAAGCGGCTTCCAAATTACGCCGCTGGGCGAGCGAACTGCAACGGCAGCGGCCCGCCTGGAGAGTGAGATCATGGCGCTTGAGAGCGCTTGGCAGGCCGAGCAGCGTGTGATTTCGGGCACCGTCCGCTTCACATGTTCCGATTCGTTCGCTAACCTGATCATGGCACCGTGCCTGCGGCAGTTCCGCAGCGATTATCCGAACATTGTCGTCGGGCTGATCGCGGACGACCGCTGTCTTGATCTCGCGCGCGGGGAGGCCGATGTTGCTCTCCGCGCCGGCGCGCGGCCTGCAGGTGCGGGTATCATTGCGCGACGAATGCCGGACACCGCCTGGAGCACATACTGTAGCCGTGCCTATGCGAGCGAGCATGGGCATCCGGACGCGGCGCTGGCGCTCGACGGGCATCTTGTCGTCGGCATGGAAGGCGCGATGGACGATCTGCCCGCTCCGCGGTGGCTTGCGCGGATGACGCCAAGCTCGCCGATCGCCGCACGCAGCAACAGCCTTTCGAATCTCGTCTCAGCCCTGAAAGCCGGATTGGGCGTGGCGATGCTGCCTTGCTTTGTTGGCGACGCCGAAGCCGACCTCAAGCGCTGCTTGCCTCCGATCGCGGAGCTCAATTCCGAGACGTGGCTGATTTTAAGCGAGAACCTCCGGCATACGCCGCATGTACGCGCGCTGGCCGACTTTGTCGCAGCCTATGTCAATAGCCGCCGTTCTCGGTTTGCGGGTGCCAGTCAGGCGTGAATGGCGGTGACGGCGCTGAGCAAGTCGGCGGTCATCGACCTGTTAATCCCCTTCCGAGAGAGGTATGTTTCGGTCGGAGACGCTGACTTCGATCTTTCCATCGAGCACGAAAACAGCCTCTTCACCATCGTGGGTGATATGGCCTTCCGAGCTGAAATCTGCCGACGGATAGATGACGAAAGACTCGATCCTATGGTGGCTTCCCGACTTGCTGAGCGCCGAGAACGTATAGGACCCCTTTTGCGGAGACGCCTTATCGTGGCGCTGGGCCGCCAATCAAAGGCTTCGGCATCACCTCCTGCTACCCGTTGACGAAGTTGCTGTAATTCAGGTCGTCGCGGTGGAGAACCGTTTAATGGCGTTCTATGACCAACGCCACGTCGAGCATAACGCGGGATCGAGGAACTGGTTAAAAAGACCGGTTTGGGTCAATCGCGACGGTTTTGCCCGATCTTTATCAAGTCCGGTCTCCCCCTCGGAGCCGACATGGAGCCGACAGGCGGATTCCGTCGCGAGGGGCCAACAGCAGTCATTAGTTACGATCGCAGAGCAGAAGCCGCGGCAACATAGGCCGCGATCACCTCGATGATTTGGTCAGGAGAATCTGGCCGTTCACGCGCCGCATGCGTAAAATCGACGCCCAGGACGCAGTTGCAACCGGCGGCTGTCGAGATTGGCCAGAAATCAAAGTAGGCGCCTACGTTTGGATAGGTATCCCCTCGGGTTTTTTCGTGCGACGAAAGGGCTCCCCGCGCGGCCTCCCGGTCGGCCTCTGTAATCTTTGCGCTTCCCGCTGTCGCCACGGCGTCGATGCGATTTTCGCGCTGCATCAGGATGGCTGCCGGCGCACGGAAAATCCGATGGAGGGCTATCGCCGCCGCCTGCAGGATCTGCGATTGCGGACGGCCCTCGATAACCGTGTGCGCTAAGGCTTGTAGCGCCTGCGCTCGCTCGGCCGCTTCACGGGCCTCCATCGCCCACCGACGGGATTGCGCCGCCACGGAAGTCACGATCGAGGCGATGACGAAGAGCAGTACCGCCGCCCAAATGTCGGACGGGCTCGTCATCGTAAGCGAATAATAAGGTTCGGTGAAAAAGAAATCAAAAGCAATGACGCCCAACGCCACAGCCAGCAGTGACGGTCCCCAGCCGAAGAGCGTCGCCGAGATAATGACCGGCAGGACGTAGATCAGAGTGATATTCGGCGCGGAGATCAGATGCTGCACCAAGAAGGCCAGTCCGGTCGCGAGCGCGACGAACACGAGCGCCAAGCCGTATTGGGCGATCAGGGGAAGCGACGGCGGCGCAGCCGGTCGCGGATCGCGGATAGGGCCCAGAGCAAAAGGATCATCTTCTTCGAAGGAGTCTGACATCGGCTGCTGCCTGCCAGGCGCCTCATCTACTCCGATGAGGCGAACTGCTTCATTTGGCGATCATACCAAGTTCCAAACAATCCGGGAATAGGATGCCCGCTCCTAGGGCTATTCACCGTCTGCATCGGGTCATTCGCGTCGGTTTGGCCGAGCCACGGCGACTTCCGGTCTCCCCCGGTGAACGGACATTCTCAGGATAGACCAGCATGTCTCTCAAAGGGACCCCCCCCCCCGCAAAGCCGACATCGATCAGCTCATCGCGGGATCTTCCTTTGCGCCGCGCGCAACGATCTTGAGCGCGTCGTCCGGTAACGGCCGCTGCAGCGCCCTCGCTTCGTCCCACGGAGCCTGCATCCAAACGTCGTATTCTTCCGCCGTGGTGAGGATGACAGGCATCGCCTTAGGGTGGATCGGCGCGACGATCGCGTTCGGCTCGGTCGTTAGAAAGCCGTAGACGTCGATCGAAACCTCGCCTTCCTTGGCCTTGCGCACCGACGTCCAATGCGTCCACAGGCCCGCAAAGGCGAGCAGCGGTCGATCGTCGCCGGCGGCGAACCACACCGTCACCTTCTTGCCCTCGACTGTGTCGTATTCGCTGAACGAGGTGAGGGGCACGAGGCAGCGATTGGCTGGGCCGAGCCATCGTTTCCAATGCGCGCTGCTGACGTTGCGGATGTTGGTGGTACCGCTGTCGGGCTCGAGGCGTAGCAGCTCCTTAAAATCGACTGGCTTGCCTTTGGCCTCGAGCTTCTGCGCGCGCTTCCCGGTCGCGTCCATCAGCGCCCTCTGCGACGACGGCATGCCCCAGCGTGCCAGCACCAGCTCGCGCCCGTACTCGCCGTTGCGCACGATCGGCGCCGGGTAGTCGGGAAAGATCCCGGGCAGGGAAGGCAGGTTGCCGGTGTGGTCGCGCGCGATATCGACGCCGAACAGGCGCCGGATTGCATCGACGTTCTTGGTCATTGAGTAGAGATTGCACATGGATCAGCGTTCGCCGGGCCACCAGCTCGAGGGAGGATTGGAAGCTGAGATCTTTGTCGCGCGCAACGCGACCAGCTCGCTGCGCTTATAGGGATAGCGGCGCTCTTCCGAACAGTTTTTGCAGCGCATGTAGCGTTCGAGCTCGTGGATGCAGGTCTTGTGCTTGTCCCGGCGGATGATGTCGAGCGCGACGGTCTGCGCGGTCTCGCACCCCAGGCAGCGGACCTCGAGATAGCGATAGCCGGCGTTGAGCGCATCAGCGAGAGTAGGGGAGGGCTGTGCCGGTCCTCTGTATCCGAGCATGCGCCTGTTCCACGCTTCGCAGGCAAGCCGGTCGGCTTCCTTCCGCGCCAGCACGGCCTGCTCGGCTGCGAAGCGGATCGAAGAACCATAGATTCGCTCGCGCGACTTCGTGCTCATTGCAGATGATTCCGCAATTCGGAATAGAAGAAAAGCCGCTACAGATTGGGGCTCCCTTGTCCACAGACCCAATATGCTTCCCGCATCATCGTTCTCAGGTACGTGGTTACCCGAGCCGCGGTCGCTCGATGCTAGGTACTATTCCGATGAAAGGGACAGCGCTTCGGAGTTCTTGAAGGTGCTTGCGGAGGGGCGTCGGATCGGTGTGCATGAGGGCTGGTGCTACCATCACGTCCAAGGCGTGATGCTTGCGATGGACATGTATGCGCAGGCTGCCACCGGCAATTCGAATATTCCTGGAATAGGCCGCACTCGACACCTCATCACCGTCGACCGGGAGACGTGCCGTAGGGTGTACGCAGCAGCGGCCGCTGCTGCGTACA
>Ga0209677_100275_pt1 | contig 34315 bp, 34 predicted proteins | sample AraplaCvi_mCL_r2_2_FD_184285 | JGI IMG/M metagenome (GOLD analysis project Ga0209677, IMG submission 184285) | Arabidopsis root microbial communities from North Carolina, USA - plate scrape CL_Cvi_mCL_r2 (SPAdes) (version 2) | ecosystem: Host-associated > Plants > Roots > Endosphere | place: USA... | reverse complement strand
ATGCTCACCGCCGTGGAGCGCGTGACCGAATCGCATACCGCGCGGGGCCTCTACCCCTGAGTGCGCCACGAACCCGGACTCGCAGAACAAGAAGGAGACATCACATGACGGACGACAACGTACGCGTCGCGGCGCATTGGGAGCGCGTCGACCCGGCCATCCTGGCCGAACTCGGCAAGCACTCGGTCGCCAACCTCGGGGACGCTCTCGACCGGCTGAACGTCGTCGATGGCGGCATCGCGCCGATCTGGCACGGCGCCAGAGCAGTGGGCACCGCGCTCCCGGTCATGACGGTCGCGGGCGACAACAAGGCCGTCATCGCAGCACTCGATCACATCCGGCCCGGGGACATCTTGGTGATCAACGCCTTCGGTTACGAGGGACGCGCGATCATGGGAGACAACCTCGCGCAGCGATTCGACGTCTTCGGCGCAGTCGGCGCTGTCGTGGACGGCTACGTGCGCGACCGCGACATCATCGCGGAGCTCGGCTTCCCTGTTTTCGCACGCGGGCTGACCCCTGCCGGGCCCTGGAAGAACGGCCCGGGCGTGATCGGTGAGCCTGTGGCGATCGGCGGAGTCGTCGTCAATGCGGGGGACATCGTCGCCGCCGACGGCGATGGTGTCATCGTCATCCCGCCGCATCGCGTCGAGGAGGTGCTCGCCGCGGTGCAGGAGATCGTGGCCCTCGAAGCAAGCAAGGACGCGGAGGTCGAGCAGCTCCGGAGCCAGCTCGCATGACGGTCGGCCGATTGCAGGTCGCTGTCGCTGCGCCCCTGAAACCGGAGGACGCGGAGTATCTCCAACGGGCCGAGCCGCGTATCGATCTCGCATACGAGCCGGACCTTCTCCCTCTGATGCGACGGGCGGCTGATTACTCCGGCGATCCAGACTGGTCGCGAACGGCAGCGCAACAAGCCCGCTACGCCGCGATGCTCGACACTGCGGACGCCCTGTACGGCATTCCCGACGTGGACTCCGCCGCGCTTGCCAGAACGGTGCGCGCCAACCCTCGCCTGCGGTGGGTGCACACCATGGCGGCGGGTGGGGGCGGCCAGGTGAAGGCGGCGCGGCTCACTGCCGACGAACTCGAGCGAGTGACCTTCACCACCTCTGCCGGAGTGCATGCGGGCCCGCTGGCGGAGTTCGCGGTCTTCGGCGTGCTCGCCGGCGCGAAAAACCTCGGCCGTTTGCGCTCGCAGCAACGCGCGCACGAGTGGGGCGGACGCTGGACGATGGGGCAGGTCAGCGAACAGACGGTCTTGGTGCTCGGTCTCGGCGGAATCGGACGCGTCGTCGCGGAGAAGCTGCACGCGCTCGGCGCCACGGTGATCGGCACCAGCCGCCGCGACGTCACCCTGCCGGGGGTGGACCGGGTGATCTCTCCCGACCGGATCGGCGGCGTCGCTGGGACGGTGGATGCGGTGATCAACACCTTGCCCGGAACCGACTCCACGGAGCACGCGATCGGGAGGGAGTTCCTGAACAGGCTGGCACCGGGCGCGACGGTCGTCAACGTCGGTCGTGGAACCGTGATCGACGAATCCGCTCTGCTCGAGGCGCTCGAGTCAGGTGTGGTCGGTTTCGCAGCGCTCGACGTCTTCGAAGCCGAGCCGCTCGCAACGGCCAGCCCGCTGTGGGACAGAGACGACGTCCTGATCAGCCCGCACACAGCGGCCTTGAACGATGGGGAGGAGCGGCTCATCGCCGAGCTCTTCGCATCGAACGCGTCGAAGCTTCTGGATGGCGTCCCACTCGCGAACACCGTGAACACCATCGAGTTCTACTGAGGACGGCAGGCACATGACACTCGCACCCGCATCCTGTCGCATCACCCTGGCTCGAACCCCTGCTCCGCTCATCGTCGTCATGGGCGTCTCCGGGTGCGGCAAGAGCACGGTCGGCGCTGCTCTCGCCGAGCGGCTCGGCGTGCACTTCATCGATGGCGACGCGCTCCACCCCCTGTCGAACATCGAAAAGATGTCCCGCGGTGTCGCGCTGGGTGACACCGACCGACTGCCCTGGCTCGCGGATGTAGGCCGCACGCTGCGGGACCACCAGAGCACGGGACTGGTTCTTGCGTGCTCTGCCCTCAAGCGCAGCCACCGCGACGTGATTCGCTGGGAGGCGCCAAAGGTCACCTTCATACACGCGCATGGCGACCCTTCCGTCCTCAGCGAACGCCTCGCCGGCCGCGAAGGCCATTTCATGCCGGCGACACTGCTTGCCAGCCAGCTCGCCACCCTCGAACATCTCGATGAAGCCGAGCGCGGCTTCGTCATCGACATCCGGCTTCCCGTCCTGGAACTCGTCGACGCGGCCATTCTCGAACTCCATCGCAGAACGGTCGTCATGAGCGACAGCGGACCGCACCCAGAGCGCCACCGAAGGCTCCAGCCAGTGATCGAGACGGAGAGGGTCCGATGAAGTCCGCACCGCTCGAATCCATGCCCGGGCTCGACGGAGACGACCGAAAGACGAAGACCGTCACGGTCGGCGTTCACCACCGGTGTGAGGACGGCACGACGTTCGTGGTGCTCTCCGGCAGAGCCATGGTCGAATTCGACGACGAGGATTCGCTCGTCTTCCTGAGACGCGGGTCGCTGTGCCAACTCGCGCCGAACACCCAGACGCGCTGGACGGTATCCGAGCGACTTGAGTATCTCGTGGTCACACAAGCCTGCCTCGTGTTCAAGGAACACGACGACGAACCCGCACCGGTCGCCGCAGACGTCGATCAGGCCCACCCCGTGCGCCCCTTCCGGCCACGCAGGCACGTCTCCTGATTGCGTCGCAGCAGACCGGTGCATATCAAGACAGTTGACACTTGGGAGCTTAACGAGCAGCATTGACGAAAGAGAACAGAAAGGGTGTTGCAGCCATGGGAGCAACGGTGGACGTCCTGGTGATCGGATCAGGCGCCGCAGGGCTTGCCTCTGCCCTCGCGGCTCGCAAGGCCGGGGCGACCGTGCGCGTGATCGAGCGAGCATCCAGAATCGGTGGCACTTCCGCCATGTCCGGCGGAGTGTTGTGGGTTCCCGGCCACCCGTATAGGACCCGGGATTCCGTCCCGGATTCCGCTGCCGACGCCCTCGAGTACCTGCGCGCGGCCACGTTGGGCGAGGTCTCGGAGGCCCCGCTGGAGGCTTACCTCCGTGAGGCCCCGGCAATGTTGTCCTTCCTCGAGGAGCACACGACGCTGAAGTTGCGTCCGCGCAGCGATCACCCCGACTACCTTCCCGCCCGAATCGGCGGTCGCATCGGACGAGGGATCGAACCCTGCGAGTGGGATTTTGGACGGCTCGGAGAATTCGCGGGCAAGGTACGCCAGTCACCGTCGGGGTGGCGAGATGCCCTTCTCGACGTGGAGAAGACGAAGCTGGCGAAGAACGAGTGGCGGGCCGGGCGGGCCCTCGTGGGCGCCCTCCTCCACGCCTGCCTGAGCAACGACATCCCGGTCGGCACTGACACCCGGGCTGTCCGGCTTGAAACGCGCAACGACCGCGTCGTCGGCGCGTGGATTGCGGGCCACGGACCGATTGCCGGCGAAGAGCTCATCGAAGTGAATGGTGGTGTCATCCTCGCCACGGGCGGCTTCGAATGGGACGCTCAGCTGGTTCAGGCGTTCCTCGGCACGCCGATGGACTCGCCGGTCAGCTCCCCCGCGAACACGGGAGACGGGCTGCGGATGGCGATGACGGTCGGCGCCCGCCTGGGCAACATGTCGCAGGCGTGGTGGACCCCTGCTCTCCGCGTGGACAACCAGTACTACGAGGACGGCCCCCTGAATCGCTTCGTGACGCAGGAGCGGTCCAAGCCCGGATCCATCGTGGTCAACCGTTCCGGCCGCCGCTTTGCCCGCGAAACCCTGAACTACAACGATTTCGGAAAAGCGATGACCGTATTCGATGGTGCGGATTACACCTATCCGAATTCGCCGGCCTTCCTGATCTTCGACGAGCAATGCCGGCGCTCCTACGCCATGGTGGGCGTGGAGCCCGCGGATGCGAGTCCCGACTGGATGAACGAGTCCTCCTCACTGGACGAACTGGCCGCAAAACTGGGACTCGATGCAGTCGGGCTCAGAGGACAGGTAGCGGAATACAACAGGGACGCCTCCGGGGGCGAAGATCCTCGCTACCACCGCGGCGACAGCGAGTACGAGCGCTACGCAGGCGACCCGTCCCAGGGAGGAAACGGCACCATCCGGCCGCTCGGCGACGGGCCTTACTACGGTCTGGAGATGCGGCTCGGCGCACTCGGGACCAAAGGTGGACCCGTGCTCGACCTGGAGAGCCGAGTGGTCGATGTCGACGGCAAGCCGATCGCCGGCCTGTTCGCCGCCGGAAATGTGGCGGCGAGCATCATGGGTGCCAGCTATCCAGGGCCCGGCGTGACGTTGGGTCCGGCCATCGTCCACGCACTCCGGGCCGGCCGCGCCGCGGCGAGGGATGCGGCCACGGATGCGGATCGGTAACATGCCGACTCAGCCCCCGAGATACGAACCTGCTCTCGACGTCGACAATCTGGTCGCCATCGACGTGCACGTCCACGTCGAGCTTGACGATCATGGACGCGCTGCGCTCCCGACCGATCTCGCGGAGGCCGCCGCGAAGTACTTCAGCAGCAGCGGCCCCCGGCCTGTGATCGACGATATCGCTCAGTACTATCGTGAGCGGCGTATGGCAGCCGTCGTCTTCACCGTGGACGCCCGCACACACCTCGGGCACGAACCGATTCCGAGCGCAGACGTGGCCGCAGGAGCCGCTCGCAACAACGACGTGCTGATACCTTTCGGGTCGGTAGACCCGCACCTCGGGCAGGAGGCTGTGGATCTTGCGAGAAGCCTTGTCGAAGACTGGGGAGTGAGAGGATTCAAGTTCCACCCGACCGTGCAAGGCTTCGACCCGAGCAGCGAACGGTACTACCCCTTGTACGAGGCTCTCCAGGCTGCCGGCGCTGTCGCCCTGTTTCACACCGGGCAGACGGGGATCGGCGCGGGGCTCCCCGGCGGTCGGGGTTTCCGCCTCGGCTACTCGAATCCGATGCTGCTCGACGCGGTTGCCGCTGACTTCCCGGACCTGCAGATCATCATGGCTCACCCCTCCGTACCCTGGCAGGACGAGGCACTCTCCGTCGCCACGCACAAGCACAACACGTGGATCGACCTTTCCGGATGGAGTCCGAAGTACTTCCCCTCCGAGTTGGTCCGCTATGCGAATTCCATTCTCCGTGACCGTGTGCTCTTCGGTTCGGACTTCCCGCTCCTCACCCCGGACCGTTGGCTCAAGGACGCCGAGTCCACAGCTCTGAAGCCGGAGGTCATGCCCCGAATCGTGAAGAGCAATGCGATCCGGCTGCTCGGACTGTGATTCCGTGATGAGTCCGACCGACAGCCTTCCTCAGGGGCCGGCCCGAGACGTGTCCTCGGGCGCTCCGCGCACGGGTGAGCACGATGGATCTCGACGACGCAGCCGGTGAGCTCGCGCTGCTCCTGGGCTCGCCCATCGTCGTCCTCGATCAGGACATGAACCTCGTCACGCACACGGCTCAGGGCGACGACGTCGACCGAGCGCAGCTGTCGATCATCCTTTCCCGGCGCGGAACCGACGGCGCGATCAATGCGATCCGCGGCCAGCGCGTCGACCGTGCGGCCGGGTTCGTCCGTCTTCCGCCGGAGGGCGACGTCCCCGCGCACATCGCAATGCCGTTACGTCATGCCGGGGAGGTGGTCGGGTTCGCGACTTTTCCCGATTCAGGCGAGAGCGGGTTGTTCCGGCAGACGATGAACGCCCTGCTCCTGGCGGCTTCCGATGATCTGGGCGAGGCGTTAGCGGTCCGCCGCGACGAGAAGCGGGCCGCGGCACAGCGCGAACGCCAGCTGTTGGGCATGCTGCTGAGCCGCGTCCACGAAGATCGCCGTTCGGCGGCGGAGGTGATCCTCGCGGAAAGACTATTGGCGCCGAACGGCGCATATACGGCAGCGGTGTTCCGCACGATCCCCGGCGACGCAGCTCCCTCGGACAGCGCCGAGCTGGCCGAAACCGTACGCAGCGCCGCGCGGCTCACCCCGCTGGCTGCTCTCAGCGGTGTCATTGGGGACGTCGGCGTTGTGGTGTTCTCGCGGGATCTTGATCCGCATCTTCTCCAGCGGCTGGCGAAGGCGCCACAGCTGGCAGGAGTGGTCATCGGCCTGGGCGACCCCCGCGAAGCTCTCGCGGACGTTTCGCACTCGTACCGCGAGGGAGAAATCGCCCGCGAGGCAGCTCAACGGGATCCGCGCAACTACTCGGGATTCGCCCGGTGGCGAGATCTCGGACGGGATGGGCTGCTTGTGCAGCTGCCTTTAGGGGAGCTCTCACTTTCCCACCTCCCAGCCTCTGTCAGACGGCTACTCGCGTCGCCTGATGCCCGGCACCTCGTGGAGACCCTGGAAGATTACTTGGACAACCGCGGCAACGCGATGGAGACGGCGAAGCGGTTGAACGTCCACCGCAGCACGCTCTATCACCGCCTTGACGAAATCCGGGAGGTCAGCGGTGCGGACCTCAGTTCCAGCTCGGCGCTGCGCGAACTCGACCTCGGTTTGCGCGTTGCCCGGCTGGCTGGACTCTCTGAGCGTCAGCACAGATAGCGGCGCAGCGATCGCGGACCGGATCCGTTCACCTCACCCGCCATGCGGCAAGGTACACCCGTGAAGCGCTCCGCGCCCCCGAGCAGACGAATACGCTCTGGTTCATCCATTCGTAGCGCCCTGGAGGAGCGGTGAACTGCGGAACGGTACGGAAGTAGTACTCGGACGGGTGCACCGTCTCGGCCGCTGCAATGCGCTGAAGCACGGAGGCGGGACCCCGGCGGACGCCGCGGTTGCGCACGTCGATGACGATCCCGTCATCAGTCTCTATCGCGTACCGCGCATCGACGACGGTGACGCCGTCCGGGCGCGTGACTTGCCAGTCCACCGTCTCTGCCAGCAGTCGACCACGGATGAGAGGACCTTCGAGAAGGCCCTCGCCGTGCACGGGAACGATCCGACGCCGACCGTCGCCGAAGTCGCCGAGCTCGATGGGCTTGCCCACTTCGACGCTCGTCCGATAGACCAACTCCAAACCGGGTGCCGGCAGATTGGGCATGGCAGTGTCGACGCTCATCCGTCAGGTCAACGTTCCGTGAAAATCCGGGGCGCCCGCTCTGACCCTCCCATCCGAAGAGCCTCCCCTGCTTCTTCGATGGCCTGAAAGGCAGCGGTATCAGAAGGGGCGTACCCTTCGAGACGCGGACTGAGCACTGCGCGAACGGCTCGAACGAGCTCGGTTCCAGGGCGATCGGGCAGTGCCGCAACCCGCCAGGCGACATGCCGATCGGGCCGCACTAGCACTGCGCCGTCGGACCCTACCCCGCGTACCGCCCGCCACCGTTGTGACGGGTCTTGATAGTCGCCCGCCTCACCGATGGAGACGACCCTGATCGGGCACCCCGTCGACTCTTCCGCCGCCGCCGCGGCGGCTCGCCACGTCTCTTCGGCGCTCCCGTCTACGAAAAGGGTGAGCCCGGTGCTGGCAACCAGGTCACTCGTCGACACCTTCTCGCCGTTCGAGGTCACCCACACGTGCGGGACGTGATGACCCGGGCGAGAGTTCGGGACGAAATCCGATGCTGACTCAGGTTCTGGCGCCGGGGTGCCGTCGGGTACGAGTGCGCCGATACCGTACGTGAAGCCGGCCTCGATGCCAAGCTGGCTGAAATTCTCTCGGTTCGCCGCTATCGCCACAGCAGCGGCCTCACGTCGGCGCTCACCTTCGGGTGTGTCGCTAGCCCAGATCGCTATCTCGTCCCAACCCTCCTGAGCACACATACCCTGGCGCAGCCCCAATGCGGCGGCGACGGGAGCATGCCGGCCGGCGTTTCGAAGGGAGTGGGCGACATTCTGTGCGGCCACCTGCTGACGCTCCGGCTCGTAACTTGCCAAGAGCTGCTCAGGCGCCTCCCCCTGTATCACCGCGGCAAGCTTCCAGGCGAGGTTGGAAACGTCGCCGATCGCTGTGTTCAGGCCGAGGCCTCCGGTCGGCGGATGCCGATGCGCGGCATCGCCGACGATGAAGACCGGCCCCACCCGGAATCGCTCTGCAACAACTCCTTCGAACTGCCAATGGCTTACTTTGTGCACATCCATCCGCAGATCCGGGATGCCGATCAGATCCTTGGCGCGTTGGATCAGAGCTGCGTCGTCCTCACGAGCGGGGTCGCTTTGCGGGAACGACATGCCGACCAGCCACTCGGTGCAATGACGTCCCCACTTCTCCGGGCCCAGGCCCAGCAGGGCACCGGCGAATGTTCCGTTCCCTTCCGGCTGCACGAAGTAGGTGAGGAGCGCTTCATCGTCTGCGTACGCCGAGAGGTCCCCCGAGAAGTACACGCTCACGTGATCGATGAGCGCCCGGGGACCGACGAGTCCGACGCCCAGGAGACCTGTCACCGTTCGTCCACCGTCTGCGGCCACCACGTACCGTGCACGGACCTGATAGGTGCGCTCATTGTCGCGATCGACGAGTACGGCGAGCGCCCCGTCCGAATCGATGTCGAGGCCGATCAATTCGGTGCGGGCGCGGATGGCGCCCGGCCACGCCCTCGTGGCATGCTCCGCCAGCAACCTGTCGAGGCGGATCTGCGGCAGGTTGGCAAACTTGCGGGGGCTCGCGAGTTCGTACTGTTCCAAGTCCCTGCCGCCACCCCACGCCTCGAGGTAGCCGATTCGTTGCCCGTGGAGGGGGTCGAGTCCCGCGAGCGAGGTGTACCAAGCGACGCGGTGCCACTCGTGCTCAGGGGGTGACCGGCGGTACACCTCTTCGGCGACACCGACGTCAGCGAAAGTCTCCATCGTGCGAACGTTGAGCAGATGTGCACGTGGGAAGTGCGACGTGAAGTCACGCCGCTCGACGAGCAGCCCGTGCACACCGCGCCGAGCGAGTTCAAGCGCCATGGTCAGACCGGCAGGGCCCCCGCCCACGATGAGGACAGGGACCTCCTCAATCCCGTCGGACACCTTTTCGGTCATCATCGGCTCCGTTCTCCGTTTGTCTCTCCGTACACGCTCGGCATGCACCGAAGCGCTGACCCTACTGGTTCTCGATCGCGACGATTCCGGCAGCGGTACTGGATACGGGAACCCGATATCCGCGATGCGCCTCGCGCACATTTCCGTCCAGCGCGCCGCGCATGATGAGCCACATCACCAGCTCCGCTCCTTCTGAGCCGGCCAGCTCGATGTACTCCACGTTCGAGTACGCCGTGAGGGCCTGCGGGTCGTCGACGATGTCGTCGAGGAACGAATTGTCGAACGCCGAGTTGATATATCCCGCTCGTTCGCCTTGAAGCTGGTGCGACATGCCACCTGTCCCCACCACCACGACACGCTCGTCACCGGGTGAGCTCGCGATGGCGCGCCCGATGGCCCGTCCGAGGTCGAAACAGCGTTGTGCGCTGGGGGTGGGCTGCTGGACCACGTTGACCGCCACCGGGACGATCCGGACGGGCCACTCGTCCACCTCGCCGAACAGGGTGACCAGAGGCTCGGACAATCCATGGTCGACGTCGAGCCGTTGGCAGACCGTCAGGTCGAATCCTTCGGGAATCACCTTGTCGACGATGTGCCAAGACAGCTCGGGGGCGCCGGGAAAGGCGGGCACGGGACGGCGGCCTCTGCCTTCGTCGGCGGGCAGATACGACGCGGCGACGCCGACGGCGAAAGTGGGGACCACTTCGAGCGACAACGCCGAACCATGGTCGTTGTAGATGACGACGAGAACATCCGGTCGCTTGTCAGCGAGCCAGCCGGCGACATCCCGAAACGCCGCGAAATGATTCTCGCCGCCGAGCTCGGGGCGGTCCTGCTCCACCACGCGCGCCAGCGACGGCACATGCGAGATCCCGATCCCGCCCAAGATTTCAGCCATTGGGCTTCCTCCCTCCGTCGCGCATCATCTGTGCGAACTGTTCCGGCGTCATCCCGGCCATCTCGGCGATCACGTGTGGGACGGGCATGCCGTCGGTCACACCGATCTTGACGATGAAGTACACGTTCCCGCCCAGTTGGACCATGCGCAGCCAATCGCGGTCTCGCACGGCACGCTTCTGGTCCTCGTCGAGGCCGTACCGGTCCATGTAGGCCTCGGGGTCGCTCTCGAACGCATTCTGGTTCGCGGTCTCGTTCAGAGAAGCGCCCAGATCGTTCAGGGGAAACCCGCGCCGGGACCTCACGCCGTCGAACACGTACGTGCCCGGCGGGTCCATGCGTTCTTCCTTCTTCATCCCACGCCCCTTTCAGCGTCGAGAGCGGTCGTCGCCATCGCCGTCTTGAGGCGGGGGAACACTCGCCTCGCGTTGAGCTCCAGCACGGCGGCCCGGTCGCCTTCCGTGAGGAACTCGAACGACTCGATGACCGGCTTCACGTCGTCGAAGTCGCGACCGGTTGCCGGATTCATGGACGTACCGCTGCCGGGCCGCTCGGTGCCGAAGAGCACCCGGTCGCTGCCCACCGTGCGAAGCAGAAGTTCCAGCGCCAGTGGGTAGTGCAGTACGGAGTCGAAATACAGCTGGCGCAGGAGTGTCTCGAAGCCCTGTGAACCCGGGCCCTCGCCCAGCACCGGATGTTGGCGCTCCGCCTGCCATCGTCCCAGCTGGTACGGGACAGAACCGCCGCCATGCGAGACGATCACGCGCAGATCGGGGAAGTCTTGGAACACCCTGCTCCGTAGCAGCGAGAGAGTCGCGATCGACTCTTCGGTGATGAAATGCTCGCTGTAGGTCTCCCTCCCCGAGAAGCAGGCGGCGGAGTGAATCTGCATCGGCACATCCAGCTCGACGAGTTTCTCGTAAAGCGGATACCAATAGGGGTCGCCCAGCGTCGGAGCGCTCCCCTTCCCTTCGAACGGGTCCGGGTTCACCAGGACGCCGACGAAGCCGAGCTCATCGATTGCGCGGTGGAGTTCGTGGAACGCCGTCCGAACGGGCTCGCCCGGCGTGATGGGCAGGGCCGCGACTCCAGCAAAGCGGTGCGGGTAGAGCTCGACTGTGCGCGCGATCGTATCGTTCCAGGCGGCGATCCAGGGCGCGACAAGATGTGCCGGCTCCATGGAATGCGCGAGCTGGAACGGGCGGGGCGACAGGAGTTGGATGTCGGTGCCGACACCGTCCATGATGCGAACGTTCTTCTTGGCGGTCTGGGCTATCTCCTCGTCGGAGACGTTCGGGCCACCCCGATGGAATCCACCGCTGGCAAGAAGGTGCGCCCGGAACGCATACAGCGATTCGGGTGCGATGACGTGCGCGTGAGAGTCGATCACCATCTGCCGGCCACCGTCTCCAGGAAAGCCATGATCTCACACTGGAGGTCGACAGCGGGTGGGATATCGGAGATCACGAGATGACGTGACGGCCGGTTTTCTTCATCGGGGAATGTACGCACCCACTCGTCATCGATCGCCGGGCGGACCGAGCGGTCCCGTGCAAAGAACGTCAGCTTCACGATGTCTTCAATGCTCCCTCCGGCGGCGGCCATGACCATGCCGATGTTGCGGAAGATCAGTTCGGTTTGCGCGTTGATCCCCGGCGGAACCTCTCCGGTCTCCGGATTCACCCCGCTGATGCTCCCGGACACGAGCAGAGGACCGACGAGCGAAGCCGTGGGGGTCGGCGCCCCGCCGTGGCCGAGGCCTTGGACCTTGATCGATGTGCGTTTCATCTCGCTCCCAGCTTCTTCTGCGGTTCGTCTCCTGGCGCGACCGGCTCATCCAGCGACCGCAATGGGTAGACATCGAGCGTCAACTCGCCCTCCCGCAGCCGCCGCATGTAGTCGGCCTCCGCGGCCGCACGCTCGCGGGCCTTCCGCAACACCGGCTCACGATCTTCGCGGGGCACCACGGCGATGCCGTCACGGTCCGCCACCACAAAGTCGCCCGGGCCGACGCGTCGTCCCCGGATGGTGATGGCTGCTCCCAGCCGGCCCGCCCACCGCTTCTGTGTGCCCCGGATAGCGATGCGACTGCTGAACACGGGGAAGCCGAGCTCTTCGAGCTGTCGGGTGTCGCGGACTCCCCCGTCGATAACAACCCCGGCGATTCCTCGTGCTTGCGCGGCCACCGCCATCACTTCGCCGAGGTAGCCGCAGTCGATGTCGCCGCCGTCGACGACCAGCACATCGCCCGGCTCGGCGAGAGCGATGGCCCAGTGGAGGGCCAGGTTGTCCGCGGCGCCCGCCACGACCGGATACGCGGACCCGACGAGCTGCGCTCCGGGCCACGCGGGGCGAATGGCGCTGTCGAGGTAACAGTCCATCCCGGAGGCCTCATACAGTGTGGCCGAGCCCAGCTGCAGAACCTCAGTGGGATCCGGCGCCTCTTCTCGAATGCCGATCATGCCTGCCCCCGCCGGCGCTGCAGCTCGTGATAGCCATAAGCCGCGCGCGCCTCCGCGACCGTCGCGCCGCCGAGGGCCCGGGCGAGAATGCCGGACTCCCTCTCGTGGATCTCCATCGCAACCTCGAGCACCTCATTCTCGAGGCCACGGGCGATCACGACGACGCCATCGAGATCTCCCAGAACGAGATCACCCGGATTGACCTGCCGACCCCCTACGCTCACGCATTCCTGCACGGCGGCCACCTGAACGCGGTCCTTGCCGGTGCGCATGAACCGTCCACGACTGAAGATCGGGTAGGCGAGGTCGAAGGCGCGCTGAGTGTCCCGGCACACCCCATCGATCACAGTGCCGGCGATTCCGCGCGCCTCGGCGACGGCCGTCAGGATGTCGCCCCACACAGTGCATTCGGTGCGACCCTGATTGTCGAGAACGACAACGGCGCCTTCCGGAACATCGTCGATGTAATCGCCGACGGTTCCGGGTGGCGAGGACGCTGGGACGTAGCGCACCGTGTACGCCGGTCCAGCCAGGCGAGGGCCAGCCCCCAGGTTGCCGATACCGAACACCGCGCCGGGTTGACCGAGGCGGTCCAAGGCATCGGAAAGTGTTGCGGTGGAGAGGGACGCGAGGTTGTCGTGCGTGCTCGAAGGGCTCATCGAAGACTCTCTCCTACCGAGGGGAACTGGCTGTCGTGCATGACATCGAGTACGCTACGACCCGAGCGCACCGCGGCGCCCATCGCCGCTTCCCGGGCGACGATCCGGGCAGCGAGGTCCAGGACCGCGTCCGCGCGATCACGGGAGACGAACACGATGCCGTTCCGGTCGGCGATGACCAGGTCGCCGGGGCTCACTGCGACGTTGCCGACCTGGATGGGGACGTCCATGTCGCGTTGGACGATGCGCCCCCGTGCGCTGACCGGCACGGCCCCGCGGGCGAACACGGGAAGTCCCAATGCTTCGCATTCCTGGACGTCGCGGCAGGCACCGTCGACGACGACGCCTGCGATGCCGCGTTGAATCGCAGCCTCGGCCAGGAGACCGCCCCAGCACGACACGTCGGTGCGTCCGTGATTGTCGATGGCGATGATGTCGTCTTTGTCGGCCGCGTCGACAAGAGCCGTCGCGACGTGCGCGCCGGGTCCCGCGCTGGTCTTCGGGGCCACTGCGACCGTTCGCGCGACGCCCGCGACGACACGGCCCGGTTCCCACATCGGTTTCAGACCCGCGACCGCGCCCGCTAAACCGAGCATGTCCAACGCGTCGGAAACCGCACAGCTGTCCAGCGAACGGAGCGTCTCGACGAGGGCGATCCGGCCCTGCGCCTCAGCCATGGTGCACCGCCTGGGTGTTCGCTGTCCGGCTTGCCGGGGCAGGAAAGGTGAGACGGTGCATCGATGGACTCTCTTCGTGGAGGGAGGACGTCGCCCTGGTCAGGGCCGCCAGTGGTTCACGAAGGTATCCGCTCCATCACACCTGGGTCCTCGGCACCGTGGCGCAAGATCGATGGAAAATCCCCGACACAGTGTCGGATCGGGGCGTTCGGATCAGGAAGCCGTGAAGCCACCATCGACAGGCAGGGCGATACCGGTGACGTAGGACGCTTGCTCGGAACAGAGCCATAGGGCAGCGGCAGCCACCTCCGTGGCGGCTGCTGAACGGCCCAGCGGGACCCCCGAGATGGCTTTGCCGGTGCCGCGACGCTGACGGGACTGTGCCGTCATTGGGGTGTCGGTCGGTCCGGGGCAGATCGCGTTGATGCGGATACCGGCTGCTGCGTGCTCGAGCGCCGCGGCCTTCGTCATGCCGATCACGGCGTGTTTGCTCGCCGCATACGCGACCGACCCGGGCAGACCGACCAGGCCCGCAATCGAGGACGTATTGACGATCGATCCGGACCCTTGTGCCGTCATGATGCGTAGTTCGTGGGCGAGACAGCGCAGGACGCCGGTGACGTTGATGTCCAGGCAACGCTGGAACGAGGCGGTCTCCCACTCCTCGGCCATCGAACCGAGGAGCATGCCCGCGTTGTTGAAGGCGTAATCCAGGCGTCCGGTCTCGCGAACGATGGTGTCGATCCCTTCTGATACCGATCGTTCCTCTCGCACGTCGAGGTGCAACTGACGGATGTGGGCGCCGGCCACGTACTCGGACTCCGGCAGAGCATCGGCGATGTCGGCAGCATAGACCGTCGCCCCCAGAGCCGCGAAGGCTTTCGCAGCCTCCCATCCGATTCCGCTTGCGCCCCCGGTGATCAAGGCGACCCGGCCGCTCATCGGTGTGTCCATGTCCACGTGCCTCTTCTTTCTGTTCATTCAGTCGGGCTCAACATCCCGGGACCCCGATCACCGTTGCGCGCTGTAGACGCGGCGCCCCTCGACCCACGTGCTTTCCACCGCAGTGTCGGCGATTTCCGTCGGGTGGCCGGCGAACGGGTCACGATCGAGCACGACCAGATCCGCACGGAAACCGACCGCGAGGCGACCCGACTCCTTCTCCCACCCGTTCACATAGGCCGAGCCGCTAGTGTAGGCCTCCCACGCAGCGCCCAGTGGGATGCGCTGTTCGGGCAGGAAGACCGGTGCCCCTGCCCGAGCGCCGGGGGCTACCCGGTTCACAGCCACGTGGATTCCGGCCAACGGATCGATGTCACTCACCGGCCAATCGCTGCCGGCAGCCAGCCGCGCGCCGCTGCGCATCAGATCCCCGAATGGGTACTGACGTTCGGCGAACCCCCTCGGCAGGAAGGGAATCGTCAGTTCGTCCATCGCCGCCTCATGACACGCCCACAGCGGTTGGAGATTCGCGATGACATCCAGCTGCGCAAACCTCGGAATGTCGTGCTCCTGGACGACCTGCAGGTGAGCTAGATGGTGCCGGACGCGGGAACCGGTTGCCGCACGCGCTCGTTCGACAGCGTCGAGCGCATCCGTGACTGCCTGATCGCCGAGCGCGTGAAAGTGCACCTGCAGACCCGCTCGGTCCAATTCGGTCACGGCCTCCCGCAGCATCGCCGCATCCACAAGGCTGAGACCGCGGTTTTCGGTCGCGTGTCCGCAGCCGTCGGAGTAGGGCTTCGAGAGGGAAGCGGTGAAGCTTTCCATTACTCCATCGACGACGATCTTCACCGCCCCCGCGCGGAACCAGGCCCTGTGCTCCGAACCGACCTTCTTCGTGCGGTCGATGATGTCGGGGATCTGGTCGAGCCCTCGAGATCGATCCCAGAAGATCGCGCCCACGACCCGGCTGTACAGGGTTCCCCGGTCCAACGCGACACGGTAGGCGTCGACCGCGTCGACGCTTACCGCCGGCTGACTCAACAGCGCGTCCTGCCAACCGGTGATGCCATACCGGCTTGCTCGCTCCTGGCCACGCATGAGACCGTCGTACAAGCTTCGCACGGTAACGCCGGGGGCATGTCGACGTACAAGTGCGGCCGCGCCCTCATGCAAGGTGCCTTGGGGTTCGCCGTCGTGGTTCCGTTCGATCCGACCATCCTGAGGATCGGGCGTGTGAGCGTCGATCGCTGCAACCTTCAGTGCGGCCGAGTTGGCCCAAGACGCATGATGATCTCGATTGACCAGAAGCACAGGGCGATCCGGAACGATCCTGTCGAGCAGCTCTTTCGAAGGTACGCCCCGCTCGAAGTGATCCATGGTCCATCCGCCCCCCTCGATCCACGGCAGTTCGGGATGTGCGGCGGCGTAGGCGGCGATACGGCCCAGGGTGTCTTCGGCGGATGATGCCTCGGTGAGATCGCACTGCACGAGTTCGCGACCTCCCATCGCCGGATGAAGATGTGCGTCGATGAACCCTGCGCTTACCAGCTTGCCCGTGGTGTCCACGACTTCGGCGCTCACTCCTGCGGCCTCGCGAACCGTCGCCTCATCCCCGACGGCGACGATGCGGCCGTCGCGGACCGCCACACCTCCGGGCACTGAGCGCCCGTCGTGGACGTAGTTCCCTCCGATGAAGGCGACAGTGGTCATTGTGGAGTTTCCTCTCGCGGGCGTGCGCTGGGCTTCTCAGACGGAAAGGGACCGCCTCGCGTGCCAGCCCGGCTGTGGCACGCTCTCGCGGAGCAGCTTCGTGTAGTCATCGGTGGGGTGTTCCAGCACGTCGGCTGTGCGTCCGCTTTCCACGATGCGTCCCTCACGCATGACGACGATGTCGTCTGTGACTTGGCGCACCACGGCGAGATCATGGCTAATGAACAGGTAGCTGGTCCCTGTATCCCGGCGGATGTCATCCAGGAGATTCAACACCTGCGCCTGAATGGACACGTCCAGCGCGGCCACGGGCTCGTCCAGGATCACCAACCGCACATCTGCTGCCAGTGCACGCGCAATTGCGATCCGTTGACGCTGACCGCCGGACAGCATCCCGGGGCGGGAATCGAGCTGCTTCTCCGATAGGCCCACCATGTCGGCGATTTCGCGGACCCTCGCGCGACGGCGTGTACGGTCAGCATTACCTCCGTGCATACGCAGCGCCTCATCGATGGTCTGCGACGCGGTGAACCGGGGGTCGAGAGAGGAGTACGGATCCTGGAACACCAGCTGCACCTTCCGCGCTCGGGCGCGCCGTTCGGCCGCAGACCGGGTCGGTGTCGTGCGTTCCGTGCCGTCGAGCGCGATACTGCCCGCGGTCGCCCGTGTCAGGCCGGTGATGATGCGCGCCACTGTTGTCTTGCCGGAGCCGGACTCCCCCACGACGGCGAGGGAACCTCCGACCGGGATGTCGAAGGAGACATCGTCGACGATGGTGACGCCGTGGATGACCTTGCCCAGCCCTTTCACGGACAGGATCGGCGGGGTTGGCTCGCTCATCGGTTGGTCGGCTCCGGTTCCCAGATCTCGTGCTTCCGAATGCAGCGCACAGTACCGTTGTCGAAGGGCTCCAGCACCGGTTCTATAGCAGCGCAGGCCTCCTTCGCGTATTGGCATCGAGGATGGAATGAGCACCCTGGTGGTGCCTCGGCGGGCGCGACGGGGCGACCGGGGATGACGGTCAAGCGTCGCTGCCGGAGATCCAGCGTGGGACGGGCGCCGACGAGCGCTCGCGTATAGGGGTGCCGCGCATGTTCGTGGATGGCCCCGCTGGCCCGCGTCTCGACCACCTGTCCGGCGTACATCACAGCGGTGCGGTCGCAGACGGCGCTCGCGAGCTCGAGGTCATGGGTGATGAATACCAGGGCGAGATTCCTCTCCCGCCGCATCTCATCCAGGATCGCAATCACCTCGGATTGAGTCGTGACATCGAGAGCCGTGGTGGGCTCGTCCGCCAGGATCACCTGCGGGTCCCCGAGGAGGACTGTCGCGATCATCACCCGTTGGAGAAGACCACCGGAAAGCTCGTGCGGATATTGCGCCAACCGACGTTCCGGTGATGTGACGCCGACGTCACCCAGAGCATGTGCGGCACGCTCAAGAGCCTCCGCCCGCCGAACTCCGTCGACCAGGACAAGCGTTTCCGTCATGAAGTCACCGATCGTGCGCACCGGATTGATATGCGCCTTCGGGTCTTGAAAAATGACGCCCATCAGCGAGCGGTGCCGGCGAAGCGACTTGCCCGACAGCGAATTCACGTCCTGGCCGGCGACCCGCACCGTTCCCGTCACCCGGGTGGCGGGAGGCAGAAGCCGAGCGATCGTCCGTGCGGTCATGGATTTGCCCGAGCCGGATTCTCCGACGATTCCTAGCGCTTCTCCTGCGCCGACGGTGAGAGATACCTCGCGCAGAACAGGCCGCCATTGTTCACCGACGCGCACGTCAGCGGCGACGTTCTCCAGCTGGATGACGGGCGAATCCGAAGGGCGGACGCTTGATCTACTCATGGTTCGTTCCGATCCGAGATTCGCTGCCCCACGAAGTTGACCGCCAACACCACGGCCACGATGCATGCACCCGCCGCGAGGGACTCCATGGGATAGCCGAGCAGGACCCCGCGCTGGCCGGTTGCGACCATGACGCCCCAGTCCGGCGTCGGCGGCTGCACCCCGAGGCCCAGGAAGGAAATCGCCGCAAAATCGACCATGGCGTAGCCGAACAGGAGTGTTGCCTGCGCGATCACCATGGGCAGGATGTTGGGAAAGAGGTGACGAGCGCAGATAAGGAGCCCGGACAGCCCCTGTACTTCATATGCGAGGATGTAGTCCTTCGCGCGCTCGCGGATGATGAAGGACCGCAGCACCCGGATCGTGGTCGGGATGTAGGCGAGGCCGAGGGCGATCGTCGGCCCGATCAGTCCCGGGCCGAAGACGGATGAGGCCAGGACCGCCAGGACGATGGCAGGAAATCCGAGCATGATGTCGGTGAGAGTAGAGACGCCGCTGTCCACCCAACCGTTGAGCCATGCAGCGGATAGCGCGACAACCGTCCCTACGATCATTGCCACGAAGACAACGACGAATGGCCCGGTCATCGAGGATCTGGCTCCGACGATCAGCCGGCTCAATACGTCGCGTCCTTGGCTGTCCTGCCCGAGCCAGTGATCGGCCGTCGGGGCGAAGTATGCATGAATGATGTCCGTCTGATTGGGGTCGTGAGGCGCAAGCAGTGGCCCGAACAGGGCCAAGAGGACCGCAACAGCTAACGTGCCGATGGACACCCACGTGAGGATTGATCCACGGTTGTGGGGGCGTATGCGGTTTCGCACCGACTGAACAGTGATGCTCATGGTTGTCATGCGAGCTCCTTCTTCGCCCGGAGCCGCGGATCCAGGAAGGCGTACAGCACGTCGACGAGCGTATTGACCAGGATGAACGCGAAGACGTATAACAGGGCGATCGCCTGAACAACCGCGATGTCGCGCGAGAGTGCCGCCTGGACGAGCATCGCCCCCAGCCCGTCCAGTGAGAACGCTTGCTCCACGACAGCGGAAACGGCGAATAGCGATGCAACCGTGACGCCGACGACGGTGACGATCGGGACGGATGCATTGCGGAGCACATGACGCACGATGATCTGGCGCCGCGGCAGGCCACGGCTCACCGCGGTCTGAACGTGCTCGCGATTGGACTCGGCACGGATCGATACGCGGGTGACGCGCGCCACAATCGCCAAAGAGGACGCCGCGAGGGCGAAGGCCGGAAGCGTGAGATGCAGCAGTCTCGTCCCGGAGTCGCCGGCGCCGATCGCTGGAAACCATCCGAGACTGACAGCGAACACGGACAGAGCGACAATCGCTGCCATATACGGGGGGACCGCTGCCAGAAAAGACGTAACAGCGACAATGATGGAATCGGTGACCCCCTTTTTCAGACCGGCGATCAACCCGAGGGCGAGCCCGAGCAGGGTCAGAATCACCGCAGCGTATCCGACGAGCTGCAGGGTGACGGCAAGCTTGTCCGCAACGATCGAGGACACATCTTCGTTGAAGATCACGGAGCGTCCGAAGTCGAAGTGGAGGACACCCCCGAGCCATTCGACGTATCGCAGCAGAAAGGGGTCGCCGAAGTGGTACCTCTGGCGAAGGGCGTCGAGGGCCTCGGGGGGCAGGTGCCGTCCGCCTGTCAGATTGGCGATCGGGTCCCCCGGCATCAGATACAGGGCGCTGTAGACGACGAAGCTGGAGATCAGCAGCGCTGCGACGGCGAGAAGGATTCGTTGGAAGAGGTACTTGGGCATTGCTACTCGCTTGCTCTGCTCCCGATTCGAGGACGGGCGAAAATCATGTGTCGGCCAGGAGGCGTGGCCGCTGCTCCACGGTTCGGAACAGAGAGAACACCTGCTCGCAGGCAAGCGCAACGCGAAAGACGATCTCGTCCGTGTACGTCGGGCCGATGATCTGCACTCCGGTGGGCACGCCGTTGTCGGCAAGACCCGAGGGCACCGACAAGACCGGATGCTGACTCATCAAGTTCCATTGAAGGGTCATCTGGGCGAACATCGGGTCCGTGTGCGTCTCGTGCGCGATCGAGTACGTGTCGTCGCCGAGGTAATCGGAGTCGGCGCTGATACCCCTCGAGGCCATCGTCGGGTGGAGGATGACGTCGTATCGCTCCAGAACCGCCATGGTGCGATTGTGCATTTCGGTCTGGATGTCGTGCAGTTCCGCGACCGTTCCGCCCTTGCCGTATTCCGCGAACCGTTCCACCATGACCGGGATGTAGGCGGCGACGAGCTCGTTCCGCGCCCATTCGCGCAGCATGCTGCCGCCGAAGACGGTGTAGTTGATGGCCGACGCGCGTTGCACCATCTCCCGATTCAGATCGAGGTGTACTTCCTCCACGACCGCACCGGCGGAGCGGAGGCCGTCAGCGAGGGCGAGCGTGTTTCGTCGCACGTCCTCATCGACCGCATAGCTTTCCAGGTCGATGGAGAGGCCGATCCGAACGCCGCGCACGTCCTCGAACGAGTCCGGTAGGACATACTTCGGCCGGAGAGAGTACAAGTCTCGGTCACTGGGCCCGGCCAGAACGTTCTGCAGCAGGATCGTATCCGCGACGGTCCGTGCCATCGGGCCGGAATGCAGCCAGGTGTCGTAGTTGTACGGCGGGTCAAGGGGTACCCGCCCGAATGGCGGCTTGTATCCCACGACTCCGTTGAGTGACGCGGGAACCCGGATGGATCCCCCGACATCGGAGCCCGTCGCGAGTGTGGTCACACCGGCTGCCAGTGCTGCACCCGAACCGCCCGACGATCCCCCGGCTGCCACGGACAGATTCCAGGGGTTTCGGGTGACGCCCCAAATCCGTGAACGAGTGAAGGCTGCCGCGCCTAACTCCGGGGAGGTGGTGCGAGCATGCACGATGCCGCCGGCCTCGATCACACGTCGGGGTACGTCGCCCGTGTGCTGCGCGATCTCGTCCTTGAGGATGAGCGAACCCTGCGTCCACGGCTGACCTTCAATAGGCTCGTCCTCTTTGATGGCGACGGTGAGTCCTTCGAGCGGCCGGGGCGCGGGGCCGGTGCCGCCGTAGCGACGTTCCGCATCTCGGGCTGCCGCACGGGCGCGATCGAAGTCGAGGTGGACAAGCGACTTCACCGCTGGCTCTGTCTCCGTTGCCCGGGCCTGGACCGCGTCGAAGAGCTCGACGGGAGACAGCGTCCGGTCGCGGAAGCGCTGGAGGGCCTCGGTCGCCGACAGGTAGGCGATGTCCGTCATTTGCGGGCCTTCCCGATGAGGTTTGCCCACGCGCCTGCGGCGTAGCTGTAGGAGGTAGGCGCGCCCGTCAACTTCTTGTTCAAATAGAGAACGTTGTACGGGTGCGCCAGGGGAATCTGGGGAAGGCCCGCAGTGATCAGTTCGTCCGCTTGCGCCACCAAGCGTGCGCGGGCGTCATCGCCCTCGGTCGCCCGTGACTTCTCCAGCAAATCGGTCACCTTCGGGTTCGTCCAGCCCAGGAAGTTGTAGGGGCCGTCGGGGGTGGCCATGTCGGAGAGGAACGGCGCTGGTTCCGGGGCGATGGGATTGTTGATGGAGGGGAAGATGTCGATCCCAGCGCGAGCGGCGGGGTTGAAGTACAGCTCGTTGTACTTGTCCAGGGGGATGCTCTTCAGCTCGATCTTGAGGCCGATGCTCTCCAGCGCTTCCTTCACCACGGCGCCCATCACTTGGAAGGTTGCGATTCCGGAGGCGACCGCCATCGTAATGGTCTTGCCCTTGGCTCCGGCCTCCACAATCAAGCTCTTCGCTTTGCTGAGGTCCTTCTTGATCGGGGCTTGGGAACCGAGGGTCTGCTTGAACACGGACTTGGAGTAGCCCCACGAACCCGGGTTACTCATGGAGGCCGGAACGGACGCCTGCCCAAAGTAGACCTGGTTGATGTAGCTGTTGCGGTCGATTGCCAGCGAGAGCGCTTCGCGGACGCGAAGGTCCGCCAGCGGGCCCTTCGGGTCTGCGATCGCGAGCAGATCGGTGATCAGCGACGGCCCGCTCTTGACGTTGATCAAAGGGCTCTTGCGGAGTTCGTCGTACACGGAACTGCCCACGATGTAGTAGCCGTCGAGATCTCCGGTGCTGAATGCCGCCGCAAGGTTCGCGTCGTTGGGAACCGGCTTGAAGGTGACGGAGGGGATCAGGGCCGCTTTGCTCTTGTCCCAATAGTGAGGGTTCCGATTCACGACGAGGTTCCCGCCCGGGTTCCAACTGCCGTACGTGAACGGGCCAGTGCACATGATCCCGCCGGCCGGAGTGCCGAAGTTGTCACCCGCTGCCTGCGCGAAGGCCTTCTTGACCACGACGCCGGGCATAGCCGACAAGGCGCTTCGCAGCCAGTAGTCAGGCTTCGTCAAAGAAATGGTGACCTCGTGGGCTCCGGTGACTGTAATGGTGCTCACACGGTTGAACGACGTAGAAAAATAGCCGCCGAGCTTGGGATCCCGGTTGCGCTCGAGGCTGTAGACGACATCATCGGCCGTGACGGGACTGCCGTCCCAGAAGGTTGCATCTTCTCGCAGCTTCAGGACCAGGGTGTGGTCATTCATGTAGTCAGCCGACGTCGCAAGGCCCGGCTTGATGGAGAAGTCCGGCTGCTGCTGGAGCAACGTCTCGCACATGGCGGTAAGCGGCAACGATTCCGGGGTGTCGAAAGCCTTGATGGGGTCCAAGGAGTTGGTCGATCGGTAAAGCGCCCATGAGACGGGGCCGGCTTCGCCTACCGCGGGCGCGGTCGTGGGAGACAGATCGCCGGCAGTGAGTGTGGCGCCTGTCTCCGTGCGGCCGGTACAGGCCACTGTCGACAGCACCGCACCGATGACGAGAGCGCTGAGGATGGCGCGCTTGATTTCCATGATGCCTCTTCCGTGATGCTGTGTCGGGTGTGTCGCGGATGCGACTCCAGCAACGGGCGACACGCTCCATTGCGATTGATCCAGAATCGCAACTGCGTTTTCATTTGTCAACCCTCTTGATACTCCTAGTTTGCGTCCGGGGGATTTTGCACGGGTTCTCGTCGTCTATCGCAAGTCTCTTGACACTCCTCGGAGGTCCACCTAACCTGATCTCGCCGGCCGCAGCTGCCCATCTGACGTTGGGCGGCGCCCCATCCGGGCGCGACTGCGGCCAAGACCCGCAATTGGGCGGGCAGGAGAGGAAATCATGGAGCTTTCAGGCAAGGTCGCGGTCGTAACGGGTTCAGGGCGGGGATTGGGACGCGCTTATGCGCTTTCGCTGGCCGCCGCTGGAGCTGCCGTGGTGGTGAACGACGTGGACGAGGATGCTGTGCAGACAGTCATCACCCAAATCATTTCGGAGGGCGGTCAGGCCACCGGCGTGGTCGCCCCCGTCGGCTCCGCCGAGGTCGCCGAAGAACTCGTCCGGGCAGCAGTCGCGAAGTTCGGTCGGCTGGATGTCATGGTGACGAACGCAGGGGTGCTGAGAGATGCCGTCCTGTGGAAGATGACCGACGAGCAGTTCGAGGCCGTCATCGACGTACATCTCAAAGGAACGTTCACGTGTGCGCGTGCGGCGGCGACACAGATGCGGGAGCAGGGTGAGGGCGGCCGACTCATTCTGATCTCCTCGCCTGCGGGCCAGCGAGGCAATTTCGGGCAGACGAACTATGCGGCCGCGAAAGCCGGCATCGTAGCCATGGCACGTACCTGGGCTATGGAGCTGGCGCGTGCGGGAATCACGGTGAATGCCGTCGTTCCGGTCGCAGCGACACAGATGACCCGTTCGATCCCGGCCCTCGCTCCGATCTTCGAAGAAGCCGACAGGACCGGTCAGCCGTTGCCCTCGTGGCTGCGGAAGGACGAGGGTCTTGGCGAGCCGGAGGACGTCGCGGCACTGGTGACATTCCTCGCCTCGGACGCATCGTCGGAGATCACCGGGCAGGCCATCGGTCTGGGCGGCGATCGGCTCGCACTGTGGACTCACCCGTCCGAGAAGCTCGTCGTCGTCGCCGAGAACGGATGGACCCCGGAGCTCATCGAATCCACATGGAAGACTGAGATCGCGACCGTGCAAGAAAGCTACGGCATTCCTGCGCCGCGTATTCCCGAATCCCGCTGAGCCCATCGAAAGAAGAGACAGCGCAATGACCGATGACAGGCACGAGCCGACCTTCCGCACGACCGCTCCCCGGACCTTGCTGGAAAACGGCGGCATCGCCGGCTGGGCCGCGATGCGGGCGCTTGCCTCCCCCGGTCGCATCGCCATCATTGCCGACGGGAAGTCGATCGCCTATCGGGATCTCCTGGACCGCTCTACCGCTGTCGCCGACCACTTGGCCAGGCGCGGTGTCCGCTCGGGAGATCGCGTCGCGTTCGCTGGACGGAACTCTGCGGAGTTCGTGTATGCGATGCTCGCGACGCACCTCATCGGAGCTGCTTTCGTACCGCTGAACTTTCGCCTCGCTCCTCGAGAGTTCGATTATGTGCTCACCCAGTCCGGTGCGGCGGCCCTCATCTTCGCGTCGGCCGATGCCGATCTCGTTCGCGGAACGGCGGCCGCGAGAAGTCTCGCCGAACGCGGCACCCTCGCCACGATCGGCGAGCCCGCAGACGGGGAAGCCGACTTCTCCGAATGGGCAGAGCCCCGCGGAGCCGAGTACTTCGACGTGCCCGTCAGCAGAAGCGATCCTGCTTTCATCCTTTACACCTCCGGAACCACTGGACGCCCGAAGGGCGTGGTGCTGACACATGAGAACGTGTTCTGGAACACCCTGAACCTGTTCGCCACTTTGGACGTGGCCGGAGACGAGGTCGCGATGGTCAGTTCGCCCCTCTTCCATGTGGCCGCCCTCACCCAGACATTGCTCCCCATCCTGCTGAAGGGCGCTACCGCGGTCCTGATGCCGGCGTGGGATACGGAGCTGTGTTTCGACCTGATCCAGGCGCACGGCATCACGTGGATGTTCGGCGTGCCGACGATGTACGCCGCCATGGAGCAGTCCCCCCGCTGGGCCGACACGGACTTGTCCTCGCTGCGGTTGCTGACAGCGGCCGGCGCCCCCGTGCCGCCTGCTCTCATCGAGACATACCAGAGCCGAGGGTTCCTGTTCTGCCAGGGCTACGGCCTGACAGAAGCCGCGCCAGGCGCCACTTTCCTGGAAGCGCATGCGAGTCGGAGCAAGGTGGGATCGGCAGGGATGGCTTTGCCCTTCACGGATGTACGCTGTGTGCGCGCGGACGGATCCGATGCGCTTCCCGGCGAGCGCGGCGAGATCCTCGTGAAGGGGCCGAACGTGATGGCCGGATACTGGAACGATCCTGATGCGACGAGCGAAGCGATCAGCGCCCAGGGTTGGCTGAGTACGGGCGACGTTGCAACGGTCGACGACGACGGCTTCTTCTACATCGTCGACCGCCTGAAGGATATGTACATCTCTGGAGGGGAGAACGTCTACCCCTCCGAGGTCGAGGCGGCACTCTACGAACACCCGCAGATCCGCGACGCGGCGGTGATCGGCGTTCCTCACCTGAAGTGGGGCGAAGTAGGAAAGGCCTATCTCACGGAGACCGCTCCCGGGTCGCTCGACGTCGGTGGTCTGCCGGCCTTCCTCCGGCCACGGTTGGCCAAGTACAAGATCCCAGTCGAGTACATCGTCGTCGACGAATTGCCCAAGACCGGTTCGGGCAAGGTGCGCAAAGAAGTGCTGCGAGAGCACACCGACTCGGACAGCTGAGCGCCGCGCGGTCTCAGCTGTAGTTGCGGAGGACGAGTACTGCCACGCAGGCTGGCTTGTCCACGCCCTCGATCTCGATCGTGATGGTCGACAGGAACTGGATTCCCCCCCGGATCTCTTCCACCTCGTCGACCACGAGACTGGCACGCAGGCGTGAGCCGACCGGCACCGGCGAGGGGAAGCGCACCCGGTCCGTACCGTAATTGATGCCCATTGCGAAGCCGGTCACCTCGAGTAACTCCGGCATGAAATGGGGTACCAGAGAAAGGGTCAGGTACCCGTGGGCGATCGTATTCTTGTAGGGGCTTTCCTGCTTGGCGCGGGCGACATCCACGTGGATCCACTGATGGTCGTCAGTGGCCTCCGCGAACTGGTTCACCCGCTCCTGAGTGATTTCCACCCAGTCGGACGGGCCTAGGGTGTTGCCGACAAGAGCGCGTACGCCCTCGATTCCTTCAGCGACGCGTGGGATGCTCATCGAGCGTGTCCTTTCATTGGGTTTGGTCATGGCTGTACTGGCCCGGCCTACCGGTCGGGCTGCAGGTGTGTGTTCGTCAACCCCGCCACGTAGCGGCTGACCCGCCGAGCACAGGGTGCCCGACGGTCAAGCGAGCGGGGCGCTGGGCGTACTCGATGGGGAACTCTACGAACGAGAGAAGAACTCCATCTTCGGCCGTGGCGCGGCGCATCCGAGGGGGAACCGGCGGGACCGCGGGTTCGAGATCGCGGAGCCCCAGTTCGAGCAGCCACATAGCCATCCCCGCTAGTGAAAGGTGACCAGCGCGTCCGCCCCCCGAACGCGCCCGAGCACGCAGCATTCCCATGACGGCCGCGGCTCCCGCGAATCCGACCAGAGAGTCGGTGACCACCCCCGGCGGCGTCAGGCGCATGGTTCCCGCTTGTGCCTCTGCGTCGGTCACGCCGACGGCGGCCAGAGCATTGCCATCGAATCCCGGCCGCGTGGCCCACGGACCCGATGGACCAAAGCACGATATACCGAGCGAGATGATTCCGGGACGAAGCTCCTCCAGACGATGCGCCCCTAGTCCCCACCGCTCCATGACGCCGGGCCGCCACGAATGGACCACGACATCGGCTTCGCGAACAAGTCGCTCAGCCTCGGCCCGCCCACTCTCGGTCCCCATGTCCAGTCGAGCGCTTCGTTTCCCGATCATCAGCTCATCGGTCACCGCTACGGGATCTTGGAGGTCCGCCTGATGAGCGCCGATGTGCAGGATGTCCGCACCATACTCGGCTAGGCCCCGGGTCACGGTGGGACCTGCGACGACGTGCGTCAGGTCCAGGACGCGCACTCCGGCCAGCGCCCGAGCTCCCGTCGGCAGCTGCTCCGGCGCAGTTTCTGACATGCTTACGACCTGCGCGAGCGGCTGAAACTGCATGACAGCGCCCTGCTCGCTCGCCGCCCATTCTTCAGCGCTGCGCACCACCGTGAGCGGAAGCCCACTCTGATTCATTGCTTCCTCGAGGGCGAATGATTCCCAGCCCAGGACGGCAGCTTCAACCGACTCCCTGGTCGGCTCTGCGCCGAGAAGTCGCAGGGTTCCATCACGCAGGCGAGGCGCGACGTTGGCCATGTAGACATAGCGGCCATCGGCGGCCTGCATATGACCGCTGCAGGGCGCCGCGCCGATCTGAGCGGACCACGCGCCCGATGACTCCCCGTTTCGAGTTTGATACGTGAACGGCCGTAAACTCGCCGGAATCTCCTCCCGGTGGATCCGCGCGGCCTGCGGCGACCGGCCGGCCTCAGCGTCGAGGGCCGCTGCTGCGGCCGCCTGAACGGCCAATGTGAGCACGCCCGCATCGGTCACCCGAAGGGGAGATCCGAGCGGATTCTCTTCGCCGACCACTTCAACGAACCGAGTCGAGGCCTCGGGAAGATCGAACTGCTCGCAAATCGCCTGAAACTCTGCGCCGAGACTTGACTCCTTGATCGCGCTCACGGCGTCGGTCGATTCTCGGCTGCTGTCCCCGCCGCTCGCCAGCTGGTGAAGGTCCGCGACGAGAACCGCCACCCTTGGGGAGTCCTGACGACCTCATCGAGGTAGGCGCCGAGGGCCAGAATCCCGGCGCCCGATTCGCCGGCCGCCAGGACTTGCACGTAGGACCTGACCGTGACGCGGTCGGATGCCGACGAGGAGAAACTCAAATTGCAGGCAATGTGCTGAAGGCGTTCAGCACGAGCGCCGTGAACCTGTTGCGCGAACGCGACCAGCTGATCGCGCCCGGTCACCACGGTGCCATCTGACCTGTGGAACTCACCGTCGGGAAGGAAGAGGTCGGCGAGCGCTTCCGCCTGCCCGTCGTCGATTGCCCACGAATAGCTGATGAGAAGATCGCTGATCTCCTGCCGGTCGCGTTGGTCCACGCTCGTGGTGAGGGACATGTCCCACCCTTCCGCTCTGAGTGGCGGGACTCGTCTCTGCGCGAGTCCGACGAAGCGATGATATCAGGTTACTTGATATGGTCAATGAGAAAATTGACGCGTTCGCTACTCGGTCGCTACTCAGCCAAAGCGTCGATACAGGCCCGGATACTCTCGTGGAACTCCCGAGCGGTTGCTGTTTCCAGCGTGCTGAGCATGCGCTGCTCGAGGTGGGCGATAGAGGACGCGCACGACGCAAGAATGCGCTCCCCCTCGGGCGTCAGGGTCAGGCTGAGGATCTTGCCATGAGTTGGATTGGGTTCACGTCGGATCAGACCGCGTGCGTAAAGGCCTTCGACGATCTGATTGGCCGCTTGCGCGCTGACGAACGTATTGCGGGCCAGCTGTGCGGAAGACGTTCCGGGTTGCGCTTGCAGGATTGTCAACGCCGTATATTGCGGGAGTGTCAGACCGACGGACTTGACGATTGGCTCCATTCGGGCACGCAACTGCATCTCGAGCCGCTTGACGAGATACATGGTCCGCGCACCTTGCCACATGACGCCGTCCTCGGTGTCCGTTCTGGCCTGCTCGGACATTCAGCTCCCGTCTATGAAAGATCATGGCGTCTGCAACGATGTCGCCCGCAAGGACGCAACAATCTTGACACATGCGCCCGGACCTGCGGAAGCACCCCTGCTCGTCGTCGCGTTCTGGATGCCGCCGCTTCCTTGCCTGACACGGTGTACTGATCCTGCCGAGTTTGCGACGTAATGACCGGCACGTCCCCTCCTCCGCTCTCTTACCATCGGAGAATCGCTATACGGACGCTGTCGGTTGCGAGACCTCAAAGCCATCTGCTGTCAGTTGCAGCACAAAGGATCACAAGCGTGAAAGCCAACCCCGCATACGACCTGCCACTGCGCACCGACGTACGCGCACTCGATCGCGCACTACGTGGAGCCCACAACCTCTCCTACTGGCTGGACAACCCAGAGCGACCCACACCGCTTCCACGACTGGTCGGCGAGCTGCGAGCCGGACTGGTCGTCGTCGGTGGCGGCTACTGCGGACTGTGGACGGCGCTGCTCGCGAAGGACCGCGACCCCTCGTTGGATGTCGTCGTGCTTGAAGCGCGCGAGATCGGCTGGGCAGCCAGTGGCCGCAACGGGGGATTCGTCGAAGCGAGCCTGACACACGGACAGGAAAACGGAGAACGCTATTTCCCGTCGGAACTCGACCTTCTCGAGCGTCTGGGGCTGGACAACTGGCGCGAATTCGCCTCCGATCTGACCCGCTACGGCATCGACGCGGAATACGAGAATGCCGGCGTGATCACGGTTGCCACCGAGCCGCATCAGGTCGGGTGGCTGAAAAGCCAAGCCGGCCCTACCAGCACCTTCCTCGACCGAGAGGCCCTGGCCGAACGCGTCGTCTCCCCGCTCTTCCGCGCCGGTCTGTATGAAGCCGAGGGCGAAGCTCTCGTGAACCCCGGCAAACTGGCGTGGGGCCTGAAAAACGCCTGTCTCCGGCTCGGTGTGCGCATCTTCGAGAACAGTCCGGTCCGCAAGCTGCGTCAGGAGGATGGCCGCGTTGTGGCAACCACCCGCGCCGGATCGGTCAGCGCGAAGCAGGCCGTTCTCGCGACGAACGGCTTTCCCTCTCTCCTGCTCAGGAACCGGCTGCGGACGATCCCGATCTACGATTATGCGTTGATGACGGAGCCGCTCAGCGATCAGCAACTCCGCTCGATCGGCTGGACGGAGAGATTCGGACTCACCGATATGTCACGACAGTTCCACTACTACCGGAAGTCCGCCGACAACCGGATCCTGTGGGGCGGCTACGACGCCGTTTACCACAGCGGCGGTCGGATCAAGCCCGAATACGACGTTCGCACGGAGACATTCCGTCGGCTCGCTGATCACTTTCTGCACACCTTCCCGCAACTGCCGGATATCAGGTTCACGCACGCATGGGGCGGCATGATCGACATGTCGAGCAGATTGGTGGCCTTTCACGGCACAGCGATGCGTGGCAAGGTCGCCTACAGCAGCGGCTTCACAGGGTTGGGCGTTGCTGCCACGCGATTCGCTGCCAAGACCATGCTGGAACTTCTGGATGGTACGGACACCGAGATCACCGGCACCAAGCTCGTCCGCACGAAGCCGCTGCCCATTCCGCCGGAGCCCTTTGCGTCCGCCACGGTCGGCATCGTCAAACGAGCTGTCGCCCAGTCAGACCGCAACGGCGGTCATGACGGCCCCATCTTGAAGCTCGCGAATCGTCTCGGCTATTCGTTCGACTCCTGAATCACCGTTCTTCAGCAACCGGCCGGGCTGCGTGAGCAACGGAGGTCACGCCGAGAAGTACACCTTGCGAAGCGTTTCCGTCACGTTCCAGACCGAGTGCTGGCCTTCTGCCAATCGCACCAGATCTCCCGCCTGGATCTCGATCGAGTAGCCATCTTCCGGAAAGGTGACCCGTGCTCGCCCGGCGAGCACGACGAAGACTTCGTCCGTTTCCCTGTCCGTCGATACACCCGGGGAGATCTCCCACACCCCGTAATGGAGTTCCTGCAGCGCACCCAGCTCAACTGTCGCGACCGTCTGCGGTCCGCTCACCAGCTGGTTCGCGGGAACGCGCTGGTGAGGCAGGGGCATTGCGGAAGCTGAGACGACCTGTGACTCAGAGCTGGCCATAACCTTCTTCTCTCGCATTTCGCTGAGGGCCGATCCACATCGCTGGTCTGAACCACGCCGAGCTTCTCTCAGGAAGAAAAATGGTCGCGTCGACTTGCCACGAACAAGCCGACGCGACCGGTCTAGATGGCGAATCGGTCCGCGACTGTCAGCGCCTCGTCGATCGCGGCGAGGCCGCGGCGGAGTTCGTCCTCGCTGATCACCAGCGGCGGCGCGACATGGACCCGGTTGAAGTGCGTGAACGGCCAGACGCCGGCCGCCTTGCAGGCAGCTGCGACCTCCGCCATCGGTGCGGCATCCGCTCCGGATGCGTTGAACGGCACCAGCGGCTCCCGGGTCTCGCGGTCGCGCACGAGCTCCAGCGCCCAGAAGAGGCCGCGGCCGCGCACTTCCCCGAGCGAGGGATGCCGCGACAGCCACGAGCGCAGCTCCGGCTCGACGACGCGCTCGCCCAGGTCGCGCACGCGCTCCAGGATGCCGTCCCGTTCGAACACGTCGAACGTCGCGACCCCTGCGGCGCAGGCGAGTGGATGGCCGGAGTACGTCAGTCCGCCGGCGAAGGCGACCTCGTCGAAGAACGACGCGATCGCGTCGGAGATGACCACGCCGCCGAGCGGGACGTAGCCCGAGTTGACGCCCTTGGCGAAGGTGATCAGGTCGGGAACGACGTCGAACGCATCCACCGCGAACCACTCGCCGACGCGGCCGACGCCGACCATGACCTCGTCGGCGATGTACACGATCCCGTACCGGTCGCAGAGCTCGCGCACTCCGGTCAGGTAGCCGGGCGGCGGGAGGAGCACGCCGTTGGTGCCGACGATGGTCTCGGCGATGATCGCCGCGACGGTGTCGGCGCCCTCGAGGACGATCACGCTCTCGAGGTGCTCCAGGGCCCGCTGCGCCTCCTCCTCCGGGGTGGCCGAATGGAAAGCGCTGCGATACGGATACGGACCGAAGAAGTGCGCGACGGATGGATCGCTCGGCTCGTTCGGCCAGCGCCGCGGATCGCCGGTCAGGGCGATCGCGGTCGCGGTGCCGCCGTGATACGAGCGGTACATCGACAGCACCTTGCGGCGACCGGTAACCCGGCGCGCCAGGCGGACGGCGTACTCGTTCGCGTCCGCTCCGCCGTTGGTGAAGAACACCTTGTTCAGCGTGCCGGGCGCCACCTCGGCGATGCGCCGGGCCAGCTCGCCGCGGACGTCGTTCGCCATCGCGGGCTGCACGGTGGCCAGGCGCCCGGCCTGCTCCTGGATGGCCCGCACGAGGTCGGGATGCTGGTGCCCGAGGTTCAGGTTCACCAGCTGCGAGCTGAAGTCGAGGTAGGCGTTGCCCTGGTAGTCCCAGAACGTCGAGCCTTCGGCCGCGGCGATCGGCAGTGGGTCGATCTTCGCCTGTGCGCTCCAGGAGTGGAAGACGTGACCGCGGTCGTCGCTGCGCACCTGCCGCTCGGTGTCCGTGTCGCCGAACGGATGCTCGACGCCGTGCCGGTCGAGATATCCCGTGCGGCCGGCGGTGTCGGCGGCGGCGGTCTCGGTCGTGGCGGCGCCGTCGGTGGTGTCCGTGATATCCATCTGTCCGTGTCCTCGTCTCAGGAGTTGCCGGGGAAGGCGAGCTCGATGCGGGAGTGCACCGGATCGGGCCAGCGCGTGGTCACGACCTTGCTGCGCGTGTAGAAGTGGAAGGACTCCGGGCCGTAGATGTGCGAGTCGCCGAACAGCGAGTTCTTCCAACCGCCGAACGAGTACGCGCCGACCGGGACCGGGATGGGGACGTTGATCCCGACCATCCCCGCCTCTACCTCGAACTCGAACCGCCGGGCGGCGCCGCCGTCACGCGTGAAGAGCGCGACGCCGTTGCCGTACGGGTTCGCGTTGACGAGCTCCACCGCCTCCTCGTACGTGTCGACGCGGACCACGGAGAGCACCGGGCCGAAGATCTCGTCGTCGTACGCGCGCATCCCGGGCTTGACGTGGTCGAGCAGGCTCACGCCGACGAAGAAGCCGTCCCCGTCGAAGGATCGCCGGGTGCCGTCCTCGACGACGGTCGCGCCCTCGGCCGCCGCGCCCGAGACGTAGGAGGCGACCTTGTCGCGGTGCTCGCGCGTGATCAGCGGACCCATCTCGCTCGCCGCATCCGTGCCCGGTCCGATCCGCAGCGAGCCGAGGCGCGACTGGATGGCGGGCACCAGACGGTCGCCGACGTCGCCGACCGCGACGAGCACACTGACCGCCATGCACCGTTCGCCGGCCGAGCCGTAGGCAGCCGAGACGGCGGCGTCCGCAGCCGCGTCGATATCCGCATCCTCGAGCACGACCATATGGTTCTTGGCACCGCCGAGGGCCTGGACCCGCTTGCCGTTCGCCGACGCGCGCTGATAGATCGAGCGGGCGATCGGTGTGGAGCCGACGAAACTAACGGCCGCGACGTCGGGGGAGTCGAGGATGGCGTCCACCGCCTCCTTGTCGCCGTGGACGACGTTCAGCACGCCGGCGGGGAGACCGGCCTCGCGGAACAGCTTCGCCAGGAAGACGGACGCACTCGGGTCCTTCTCGCTCGGCTTCAGCACGACGGTATTGCCGCAGGCGATGGCGCTCGCCACCATCCACAGCGGCACCATCACCGGGAAGTTGAACGGCGTGATGCAGCCGACGACGCCGACGGGCTGCTTGACGCTGTGCACATCCACCCCGGTCGAGACCTGCTCGCTGTACTCGCCCTTCAGCTTGTCGATGAGGCCTGCGGCGAACTCGACGTTCTCAAGTCCGCGGGCGATCTCGCCCGCGGCATCGGAGAGCACCTTTCCGTGCTCGCTGGTCACGATCGCGGCAAGCTCACCCTTGCGCTCGGTCAGAAGGTGGCGGAAGCGGAAGAAGACGTCGACCCGCTTCGTCAAGGTGGTCGCGCGCCAGCCAGGGAAGGCTGCGCGGGCGACGGCGATGGCCGCCTGCACTTCTTCCGCGGTCCCGAGTACGACTTCGTGCTGCTGCGAGCCGATCGCCGGGTCGTAGATCGCTCCTCGACGGGCCGACTCGCCGGTTTCTTCGCCGTTCACAAAGTGACGGATCAAGGCCACGGGATCCTCCAGAATTGCTGAGCCGGACGAAATGCCCGGCGAGATGATTATGCTTTGGCCCAATCGTCACAGACAGAGCGAAGAGGTAGCGATGGCAGACCGTCAGGGCTTTAGCGAAACCAATACGGTTCGTCCGATGGGTCTCGGAATTGCCCTCCCCACC
>Ga0209677_100271_pt1 | contig 34642 bp, 32 predicted proteins | sample AraplaCvi_mCL_r2_2_FD_184285 | JGI IMG/M metagenome (GOLD analysis project Ga0209677, IMG submission 184285) | Arabidopsis root microbial communities from North Carolina, USA - plate scrape CL_Cvi_mCL_r2 (SPAdes) (version 2) | ecosystem: Host-associated > Plants > Roots > Endosphere | place: USA... | reverse complement strand
GCGGGCGGCGAGGCGGGCGGTTGCCGCCTGGAGGGCTTTGCGGATGATGTCTCTCGCCTGGTTGGGGTTGCGGTCGAACCAGTCGCCGAGCTGGTCGCCGACGACCTTCTGGACGAACGCCTTCGCCTCGGTGTTGCCGAGCTTGGTCTTGGTCTGGCCTTCGAACTGCGGCTCGGAGAGCTTCACGGAGATCACCGCGGTCAGACCCTCGCGCACGTCGTCGCCGGAGAGGTTGTCGTCCTTCTCCTTGAGGATGCCCTTCTCGCGCGCATACCGGTTGACCAGCGTGGTGAGCGCGGCGCGGAAGCCCTCCTCGTGCGTACCGCCCTCGTGCGTGTTGATCGTGTTCGCGTAGGTGAAGACGCTCTCGTTGTAGCTGGTCGTCCACTGCATGGCCACTTCGAGGGCGATCTTGCGATCGGTGTCCTCCGACTCGAACGAGATGATCTCATCGTGGACGACCTCGGCCTTCTTGGCGGAGTTGAGGTAGTGGACGTAGTCCATCAGGCCGTTCTCGTACCGGAAGACATCGTGGCGTGCGGCGAGGATCTCGTCATCCACTTCGCCTTCGACCGGCTCGATCTCCGGCGGGCGCTCGTCGGTCAGCGCGATCCGCAGGCCCTTGTTCAGGAAGGCCATCTGCTGGAAGCGGGTCCGAAGCGTCTCGTAGTCGAAGACCACCGTCTCGAACGTCTCGGTGCTGGGCCAGAAGGTGATCGTGGTCCCGGTCCGGTCGGACGCCTCGCCCTGCTCGAGCGGCGCCTCCGGCACACCATTGCGGTAGCTCTGGCGCCAGACGTATCCCTGCCGGTACACCTCGATGTCGAGCCGCGCGGACAGCGCGTTCACGACCGAGCTGCCGACACCGTGCAGTCCACCGGACACGGCGTATCCGCCGCCGCCGAACTTTCCGCCGGCGTGCAGGATGGTGAGGACGACCTCGACGGTCGACTTCTTCTCGACCGGATGCTCGTCGACCGGGATGCCGCGGCCGTTGTCGACCACGCGCACGGCGCCGTCGGCGAGGATGGTCACTTCGATGTTGTCGGCATGCCCCGCGAGCGCTTCGTCGACGGAGTTGTCGACGATCTCGTAGACCAAGTGGTGGAGACCCCTGGGACCGGTGGAACCGATGTACATTCCGGGTCGCTTGCGGACGGCTTCGAGACCCTCGAGGACCTGGATCTCATTCGCGCCGTAATCGTGTTCTGCCTCGGCCCTGTTCGGTTCCATCGTCATATGAAATTAGGCTCCTGACCGCACTCAACAGTGACTCTCCATTCTACCAAGTGCGGAGCGGCGAATTGCCCGAAAACGGCCGTCTGACGCATTTTCCTGGACGCGGCGACCTCTTTTGTGCCCTCAGCCGTAAGTATCGCGCGGACCGCGCCCTGGAATCGACCTGGGGCCTCTTTTCCACGAGGGGACGTCAGGGCCTTGAATGTGGATCGACTCGATGCCGGCCTTCGGGAAGCGATCCGCGATCCGGGCGAGGAGTTCGGACCTCATCATGCGCAGCTGCGTCGCCCATGCGGTCGACTCGCAGCGCACGACCAGGACACCGTCGGCGATCTGGTCCGGGATGGCATGCTTCGCGATCTCCTCGCCGGCGAGCTCACGCCAGCCGTCGAGCAGGTCGGACTGGGCCAGCGGGGAGGTCCAGCCGAGTTGCGCGGCCAGCGCATCCACCACATCTCCGACGCCGTGCGGATCCCGGCCGGAGCCGAACGGCTTGCTCACCCCGGGCTGATCCTCGCGTCGCGCGGTCCGGCGGCCCCGCGACGGCGTCCCGGTGAAGAGGGCTTTGAGCCGCAGGTAGACGGCGCTCGCCTCACTGCCGCCGGCTGCGTCGACTCCCCTCGGGGTCCGCTCAGGCATCCGGATCCTCCACGATCGCGCCCGCCTCGATGCGGACGGTGTGTGCCGCGAGCTCCTCGGGGACATCGTCGAGCACGGCCGCCGTGATGAGGACCTGCTCGTAACCGGCTACGGCGGTTGCAAGCTTCCGACGTCGCGCCTGGTCCAGCTCGGCGAACACGTCGTCGAGGATGAGGACGGGGTCGCCTGTGGTGGACTCGCGCCGCAGCAGTTCCGCAGAGGCCAGCTTCAGAGCCAGGGCGAAGGACCACGACTCGCCATGGCTGGCATAGCCCTTCGCCGGGAGCTCATTCAACTCGAACAGCACGTCATCCCGGTGCGGTCCGACCAGGGTGAGTCCTCGCTCCAGTTCTTTGCGGCGCACCGCCGACAGGGCCCGGCGGAACGCCTCGGTCGTCTCGACACCGGCTGATCCGGTTACATCGTCGGCCTCCGCCCCGTCGTCGTCCTCGACGTGCGCACCGAAGATGGTGAGCTGAGGGATCAGCCGGGGATGGTGATCGTCGCCCGCAACCGAGCGGTACGCCGCGATCAGCGGATCGCTCAGCCGTTCGATCAGATCGAGTCGCGCGTCGATAAGCTCAGACCCCAGCTGGATGAGACGGTCGTCCCAGATCTCCAGGGTCCCGAGCTGGTCCTCGCGCACCCGCGAGGCGCGGGCCGACTTGAGGAGGGTGTTGCGCTGCTTCAGTACCCGTTCGTAGTCCGCGATCACGGCCGAGAACCGCGGATTCCGTTGGATCAGCAGCTGGTCGAGGAACCGGCGACGGATGCCCGGCTCTCCCCGGACCAGCGCCAGATCCTCCGGCGCGAAGAGCACGCTCGAGAAGTATCGCGGCAGCTCACGGGGTTTGATCGCCCCGCGATTGACCTGCGCCCGATTGGCCGAGCCGCGGTTCAGCTGCACCTCGATGAGGAGCTCGCGGCCGTCGTGCTGGATCCGGGCCCGGACGATCCCGGCGTCGGCATCCTTGCGGATCATCGCCTGATCGCTCGACACCCGGTGCGATCCGAGGGTGCTCAGGTAGCCGAGCGACTCGACGAGGTTGGTCTTTCCCTGGCCGTTGCGGCCGACGAACAGATTCGCGCCGGCCTCGAACGGCACCTCCGCCGTGCGGTAGTTGCGGAAGTCGGTCAGGGAGAGATGTGTGACACGCACAGAGGTTTTCGGCCGACCGGGATTCTCAGTCCACGGCCTTCACGGCGTGGCCGCCGAACTGGTTGCGAAGCGCGGCGACAGCCTTCATCGCAGGCGAGTCCTCCTGGCGCGAGACGAACCGCGCGAAGATCGAGGCGCTGATCGTCGGAACCGGGACGGCGTTGTTGAGCGCTTCCTCGATGGTCCAGCGACCCTCGCCCGAGTCCTGCACGTAGCCTTCGATGTGCTCGAACTCCGGATCCTGCTCGAGTGCGCGCACCAGCAGGTCGAGCAGCCACGAGCGCACGACGGTTCCGCGCTGCCACGCCTTGAAGGTGCCGGTGACGTCCTTGATGATGTCCTTGCGGGTGTCGAGGAGCTCGTAGCCCTCGGCATAGGCCTGCATGAGCGCGTACTCGATGCCGTTGTGCACCATCTTCGCGTAGTGACCGGCACCGACCTCGCCGACGTGGACGAAGCCCTCGTCGCGCGGGCCTTCCGGACGCAGGGCGTCGAACACCGGCATCACACGTTCCACTTGCGCGGCAGAGCCGCCGACCATGAGTCCGTACCCGTTCTCCAGGCCCCAGATACCGCCGGAGACTCCCGCATCCATGAAGTCGATGCCACGCGGAGCGAGCAGAGCCGAATGTGCGAAGTCCTCGGTGAACTTGGAGTTGCCGCCGTCGATCACGAGGTCGCCCTTCTCCAGGACGGGCTCGAGCTCGCGGATGACCGAATCCGTGATGGCGCCGGCGGGAACCATGACCCACACGGTGCGCGGGGCCGGAAGGGCGGCCACCAGGTCGGCGATCGTCGCGACGTCCGAGACTTCGGGGTTCGTGTCGTAACCGGTGACGTCGATGCCGTTCTTCTCGAGACGGGCGCGCATGTTGTTGCCCATGCGTCCGAGACCGATGAGGCCGATGTGCATGATTGTCCTTCTTCTGTTGCTTCAGCGGCGCCGGGAACTAGCGCAGGAGCAGGTTCGGCTGGAGCAGGTACTTGTAGGAGTCCGCTCCCGACTGATCCTTCGACGTCTGGCTCGTAATGAGCACAGGACCCGGCTTGTTGGGGTTCTCGGTCTTGGTGAACGAGATGCGCACGAATTCCGAGTGCACCGCCCCGAGACCATCGAGCAGGAACTGCGGCTTCAATGAAACCACCGTCTCCTGGCCAGTGAGAAGAGCGTCGATGCTCTCGGATGCCTGCGCCTGCTCGGAACCGATCGCTTCCAGCGTCAGTCCGTCGGCGGTGAAGGTGAAGCGGAGCGCTGCCTCGCGCTCGAGAACCAGCGAGACGCGGCGGGTCGCTTCGATCAGCTCGGCGGTGTTGATCACCGCGTAGTTGTCGACCTGCTCGGGGAAGAGCCGCCGGACGGGCGGGAAATTGCCCTTGATCAGCAGGGAGGTGACGGTCTTCTTGTCGGCTGTGAAGGCGATCAGCTCACGGTCGTCGCGATTGGTGATCGAGATCGAGACGGTGCCGCTGTGGCCGAACGTCTTGCCGATCTCGGTCAGGGTCCGAGCCGGCACCAGTGCCGTCACCGACTCGCCGGAGGTGGTCCCGTTGTCCCAGTCGATCTCCCGGACGGCCACGCGATACCGGTCGGTGGCGACGAGTCCGAGGGTGTTGTCCCCGACCTCGAGTTGGACGCCCGTGATCACGGGGGTCACATCGTCTCGCGACGCAGCGACTCCGACCTGAGCGACCGCCTCCGCGAACTCCTCGGCCGGAACCAGCCCCGCCTCACCGCTGACCTGCGGGATGCTCGGATATTCCTCGACCGGCATGGACAACAGGGTGAAGTTCGCCGAACCGGCGCGAACCACGATCTTCGACTCCTCCGTCGAGAACTGGACGGGCGCGTTCGGAAGCTTGGAGGCGATCTCCGCCAGCAGTCGTCCGGAGACGAGGACCCGTCCGGGTTCTTCCACCTCGGCGGAGATCTCGGTCTGGGCGGAGACTTCGTAGTCGAACGACGACAGCCTGAGCCCGGAGTCGGTCGTCTCGATGAGCACACCGCTCAGGATCGGGAGGGTCGTCCGTTGTGGGAGGAGCTTCACGGCAAACGAGACGGCCTCGCTGAACACATCCCGATTGGCTTGGAACTTCACGAAGTCACCTCTGTCGGCTCACGGATAACGGACGTGACAAATCCTAGCCCCTGGCCTGTGACGCGGAAGCGGCGAAGGCATCGGCCCTTGAGGTTGTCGTCCGCCCCCGTGAAGAAGAGTTAAGAAGTAATCGTGTTAACCGCTGTGGAGAATGTGGATAACTCTGTTGAAGCCAGGCGAACAGAGGGAACTACACGGCGGTGACTTGTTGATGACCTGAGGAATCCGGGTGTTCACAGCGATCCGGTTGCCATGGCTCGAGTCGGCGCTTTTCACAGCGACTCGGTGTTCGTCCCCATTAAGGGGTGAGTTGTCCGGAAGCTATCCACAAGTTATCCACAAGTGTTAATAACGCACTCTCCCCACTCTGGGGATGGATATGTGGATAACTCGCGGGCTCAGAGGCGCTCGACGAGGCGTCGATTACTTGCCGTAGCGGTGGTTCTGCTTGATCCGGCTGGTGAGCTCGGTCACCTGGTTGTAGATCGAGCGCCGCTCCTTCATGAGTTCGCTGATCTTCTTGTTCGCGTACATCACGGTGGTGTGGTCGCGTCCACCGAAGAGCTGGCCGATCTTCGGAAGGGAGAGGTTGGTCAGCTCACGGCACAGGTACATGGCGATCTGACGGGCGGTGGCGACGGCCTGCGAGCGGCTCGAGCCGTAGAGGTCGTCGACGCTGAGCTTGAAGTACTCCGCGGTGTTGGTGATGATGTCGGTCGGCGCGATGACATTGTCGTCGTCGAGCGTGATCAGATCCTTCAGCACTGTCTGCACCAGCGGCATGTCGACCGGTGTGCGGTTGAGGCTGGCGAAGGCGGTGACGCGGATCAGCGTGCCCTCGAGCTCGCGGATGTTGCTCGATACCTTCGACGCCATGAACTCGAGGATGTCGTCGGGCACCTGGATCTTCTCGCTCTGCGCCTTCTTGCGCAGGATCGCGATGCGTGTCTCGAGGTCGGGCACCTGCACATCGGTGATCAGTCCCCACTCGAAGCGGGAGCGCATCCTGTCCTCGAAGCCGGTCAAATGCTTCGGCGGGAGGTCCGAGGTGATGACCACCTGCTTGTTGTGATCGTGGAGCGTGTTGAAGGTGTGGAAGAACGCCTCCTGCGTCTCGACCGCTCGCTGGAGGAACTGGATGTCGTCGATCAGCAGGATGTCGATGTTCCGGTAGCGCGCCTGGAACGACGACCCCCGGTTGTTGGCGATCGAGTTGATGAAGTCGTTGGTGAACTCCTCCGACGACACGTACCGGACGCGGATGCCCGGGTACAGGCTCATGGCGTAATGGCCGATGGCGTGCAGGAGGTGGGTCTTGCCGAGCCCGGAGTCGCCGTAGATGAAGAGCGGGTTGTACGCCTTCGCGGGCGCCTCGGCCACAGCGACGGCAGCGGCGTGCGCGAAGCGGTTGGACTGACCGATGACGAAGTTGTCGAAGCTGTACTTGGCGTTGAGCCGGGTGTCGCCGCCGCGAGGGGGTGCTGTGATCTCGGCCGGCGGGCTGACCATGGTGGCCGGCTGATCCACGTAGGAGGGCGCGCTCTCGGGCTCGGCCGTGGGCGCGGCCATCGTCTCCTGCTGGATCTCGGGGTTGACGACGATGGCGAAGGTGTTGACCTCGAGCGTGTCGTCGAGCGATCCGATGGCGCTCAGCAGTGGGAGCCGGCTGCGCTGCTCGATCATCCCCCGGGTGAACTCGTTGGGGACTTCCAGGTAGAAGGTCCCGGCCATGATCCCCTTGGGCTCGACCAGGCTGAGGAAGCCGTACAGCTGCGGGGTGATGCGGTCATCCGTCTCGAGCTTGCCGAGCACGTCCTGCCATGCCGTAGCTATGGACTCTTCGCCGCCTGCCATCGTTCCCCGTCTTCGTCTGTTGCGGATGCCGTCAGCCCGACGAGGGAACGAGTCGCCCCCGGTGACTCTCGTCGGGTTGGCGGCTCGGATGCCGCCGGTGGGTATTCACAGAGTTATCCACCGCTGTGTGAGAAATACCGTAGCGATCTCCGGCCGGAATTGGGATGGGCTGGGGATAACTTTCGACCTCACGGTAACTTGTCCACAGAACGTCGATCAAATCCGATCCGCGGCATACGTCGGCGCGTCGGAAGCCGCTTCGCTGCCAATACCGTGCATAATCGGTGGTTTTCGGTCGATCGGTTTGACCTCGTCCCCACAAGGCCGTAGTTTTAATCAGTTGACTTCAGCCGTTTAGGCTGCCCTGAAACTTTCCTGGCCTCCCCGTGCTGGCCGTTTTCTCAGCACAGGCCTGTGAAGAGACCACCACGGAGATTGATATGAGCAAGAGAACGTTCCAGCCGAACAACCGCAAGCGCGCGAAGACCCACGGGTTCCGCCTCCGTATGCGTACGCGTGCGGGTCGTGCGATCCTCGCGGCTCGTCGCCGTAAGGGCCGCGAGACGCTGTCGGCCTGATCCTCCTCGGTAGAGGGCCTTCCCGGTGCTCGCCAAAGCGAATCGCATCACGCGAGGTGCGGATTACCGGGCGGTGGTACGACGCGGCGCTCGCTTCACCGGAGCGAGCACTGTCACGTACGTCCGTCCGGATGCCGACTCCGACGTGGTGCGATTCGGTTTTATCGTGAGCAAGGCCGTGGGGAACGCGGTTCAGCGCAACCTCGTTCGTCGCCGGCTGAAGGCCGCCGCGTACGAGCTGCTCCCCGGCTTCCGCTCCGGAGGCCAGGGAGTGGATGTGGTGGTCCGCGCATTGCCAGCCTCCGCCCAAGCACCGTGGGCTAGCCTGCACGAAGACCTCCTTGGGGCCTCGATCCGTTTCTCCACCCGCAGTCACACCAGTAAGGGCAGCGTCCGTCCATGAACACCGCGATCGCAGCAGTGCTCCTCGCGCCGCGGAACGCGGCCGTGCTGGTGCTGCGTGCCTATCGCGCTGTGATCTCCCCGCTCTACGGTGATGTCTGCCGCTACTACCCGTCGTGCTCGGCCTACGCGTTGCAGGCCATTCAGCAGCACGGCGTGATCGTGGGATCCGTGCTCGCCATCCGTCGCATAGCCCGCTGCCACCCGTGGGCGGCCGGAGGGGTCGACGACGTCCCCCCGGCGAGGAAGCCTCGCTACCGGGTGACCCGGTTCGGATTCGTCGTCTCCACCAGCCAGGGCGGCTTCATCAGCCACGGAAAGGCCTAGCACGTAGTCATGCCTGACATTTTCGGTACCATCCTCTGGCCCATCAAGTGGGTCGTCGAGCTGATCCTGGTCGCCTTCCATGGGCTCTTCCAGTTCATGGGCCTCGACCCCGCAGCGGGTGGCACGTGGGTGCTGGCGATCATCGGTTTGACCGTGGTCGTCCGTGCAGCCCTCATTCCGATCTTCGTGCGGCAGATCAAGAACCAGCGGAGGATGCTGGAGATCGCGCCCCAGCTGAAGAAGATCCAGGACAAGTACAAGGGCAAGAAGGACCAGTTCTCTCGTGAGGCGATGTCTCGCGAGACCATGGAGCTCTACAAGAAGACGGGTACCAACCCGCTGAGCTCGTGCCTCCCTCTCTTGCTTCAGATGCCGGTGTTCTTCTCGCTGTTCCAGGTGCTGAACGGTGCGCAGGGCGGTCACGCCGGAGTCGGCCCTCTGAACGCAGAGCTGGCCAAGCAGTTCGGCAGTTCGACCCTCTTCGGGGTCGCTCCCCTGCACCAGAGCTTCCAGGGTGCGATGAACTCCCACCCTCAGCAGGTCGCCGTCATGGTCATAGCAGCCGTTATGGTTGTTTTGATGACGGGGTCGCAGTTCCTCACTCAGCTGCAGATCGTCTCCAAGAACATGTCGCCGGAGACCAAGGCGAGCCCGCAGTTCAAGCAGCAGCGCATCCTGTTGTACCTCCTCCCCTTCGTCTTCCTGTTCTCGGGCTTCGCGTTCCCCCTGGGTGTCATGTTCTACTGGCTGACCTCGAACCTGTGGACCATGGGCCAGCAGTTCCTGGTGATCCGCAACATGCCGACGCCGGGTTCGGATGCTGCGAAGGCGCGCGAGGCGCGCCTCGCCAAGAAGGGCAAGCTCGTTCAGGATGGTTCAACCGTTCTGGCGGTCGAAGAGCAGCCGAAGAGACAGCCTGCCCAGCGCGTCCAGCCCGTGAGCAAGACGCGCGCCAAGAAGCAGGCCGGAAAGTAGTGAGGACCTCCAACCGATGACTGACGTGCAGACCTCCTCCCCCGAGCCCTCGGATGTCTCTGAGAACGAGCCGCTCGTCGAGGGAAGCGACACTCCGACGCTGGCGGATCTCGATCGCGAAGGTGACATCGCGGCCGACTACATCGAGGAGCTTCTCGACATCGCCGACATCGACGGCGACATCGACATCGACACGCGCAACGGTCGCGCGTACATCTCGGTGAACGCGGAGAACGATTCCAACCTCGCTGTGCTGTCGCAGGCGGACACTGTTGCAGCTCTCCAGGAGCTGACCCGCCTCGCCGTTCAGAACAAGACCGGCGGCTATTCGCGTCTGATCCTGGATATCGCGGGATCTCGTGAGGCACGCCAGGCGGAGCTTGCGCGGCTCGTGGACCGTGCCATCGAGCGACTGACGGAAGGCGCGGCCGAGGCTGAGCTGCCGCCCATGTCGTCGTATGAGCGCAAGCTTGTGCACGACCTTGTCTCGGAGCGCGGGTACGTGTCGACGTCGCACGGTGAAGGGCGCGATCGCCACACCGTCATCTCCGCGGCGTAAGTTTCACGTGAAACAGTGACGGACTTCGAACAGGAACCCGCCGCAGCGGTAAGTCTCTTTGGCGACCGGATCGGGCTCGCCCGACAGTTCACCCAGAACCTCGCCGATCAAGGCGAGGAACGTGGTCTCATCGGACCGCTGGAACTCCCCCGCCTCTGGTCCCGCCACATCCTCAACTGCGTGATCGTTGCTCCCCTCCTGCGACCGGGCCTCGTCGGCGACGTCGGCAGTGGCGCAGGCCTGCCGGGGGTGGTGTTGGCGATCGGACGTCCGGATGTCTCCTTCGTTCTGATCGAGCCGATGGAACGCCGGGTCGCCTGGCTGAATGAGCAGGTCGACGAACTGGGGCTTTCCAATGTCACCGTCGTCCGCGCGCGGGCCGAGGATGCGCGACTCGACCGACCGCTGGACCAGGTGACCGCGCGTGCCGTCAGCGCATTCCGGAAGCTCCTCCCACTGACCGCTCCCCTGGTTCGCAATGGCGGCGAACTCGTTCTCATGAAGGGCGCGGCCGCCACCTCGGAGGTGGAGGCTGCCGCGAAGGAGATCCGCAAATTCGCGGTGCACGACATCGAGGTTCTGACGCTCGGCGAAGGCGTCCTGGATGAAGTGACCCGCGTGATTCGGGCCGTCATCCGATAGGTCGGCGTCGCCGCGGGCGGCCTTACAACGGCTCTCAGACAACGGAAGCACGCGCTTCGCTTGCGTGAGAGCCGTTCTAAGGCCTTCCCCGTGATTGGCGAGCGGTCGTCTCTGTCTCTTTTCGGCTGCCGATGGCGGCCTCTGCTGGTGGTTCTGCCAGGTTTGCATCGCGGGTAACCGTTCGGAACGAGCGCGCCGGCGGAGATACTGACGCCAACGCAACCGGGTGTCGCGCGTGACTTCAATGTCGTTGTGAGCCGGACTTGTGGCAATCCTGGAAGCTGCTCGTGTCAGCGCGCTCGCGCGATGTGATGCGCCTGTGCGAGGGAGACGTCCCGTCCCTCGTCATCGAGTGGTGCTCGCGCCTGGACGTGCGACCGTCGATCAGGCTAATCGTTGGTCCGTTGCTCCCCGGTCTCTGGGTCTTGAGCAGATTCATGGAGCGCAATGAGACGGGTCCAGGGGTCGCCCGGAGAACTCAGGACTTGCCATGCCGAGGAGTCAACCAATAGACGATCGCGCAACCAACGTTCCCGTCGCGACCGCGACGCCGACCAGTAAGGGCAGCACGAAGACAAGGACGCCAGCCGCGAGTATCGGAACGAGAATCGGAGACAGGCAGATGAGGATCGCCATGCCCGCCGCGCCCTCCATGCTCCCGACACTATCTCAGGGGATGTATTGAGTGTGGGTCGTCGGAACGCCCGTCGGTTCAATCTCTGAGGCGAGCCGACTTGCGTCCAGCTCTGGATATGCCGACACCCACGTCTGTCTGCTTCGACCAGGGCGGGCGGCGCTGCTGTCGCTAGCTTCTCGATGGGACCCGAAGCTTCCTCGCGGTGAGGCTGCGCGTGGATCTCGAGTCGAAGGCTGGCTTCGGCGGCGGAATCGGAAGCATGTCGCTCCGTTTCACGTGAAACGGAGCGAGCTGGCCACCCATTTACCAAGCAGTAACGGCGCGCGGTGGCCTCACCGAGGTCAGTAAGCCCGTTTGCCCGACCGGGAAGCGGAGAGGATCATCCCCAACACGTTGTGCCCTACTTCATCAAGGTGTCGCGCGCTATCGTCGACCGCCGGCCGCGAGGTGCTGAGAAGACCCTGATCCCGGTTCTCCCCCACCATAAGCAAGATGGTCCGGTCGAAGGAGACCGCCGTTTCACGTGAAACGCGTCGACCTCAAACGTCACCAAGTCCATGCGGGCGATCTTTGGGAAGCCGCGGCGAGTGTCCGCACAACGTGCGGGTGACAGGGCAACGTCGAGGTCGTGGCGTCTGGGCGCGTGGCTTCGAGGACTGCTTTTGGCCACTGAACTGGAGACCGAACCCATCGGCCCATCGGCCCATCGATACCAGCGTGAGTTTCACGTGAAACAGCGCAGAAAACTCAACCCGTCCGCAAACAATGCGGCTTTTGGGCTCCTGTTCCCTGGGCTGACAGAGTGGAGGAATCCTGCTCAGACCGGATGCACGGGAGCGATAGCGCCGGATGTACCAGGCGCGGGTGATTCGCCAAGCCTGATCCGACTGGCCCTGGCGCGTCCATCCCCATGAGCCAATCACACTTGCACCTGGCGAAGCTGTCGTCGGATAGCCGTGGGGGTGTCCCCGATCTTGAGCGCAGATCAGGGATGAGGCAGCGCGCCGGGTCGATTTTGGGGAGCTGCTTCAGTGAAACCTCGAAGGGCGGAAGGGGTCCCTTCTCACGAAACGCCACTGAAGCACTTTTCGAGCCTCGCTGCCCGCTGGGAACCACGAATGGCGCAGCGTCACCGGATCTTTCGATGAATGCAACCGAGATCGCCGTCCCGTCCGGACTGAGCTATCGACCTTGGGCGTGAAGGGCAATGATGTCCGCCGGCTCTTGCGAACCGGATGACGTCGGTTCGCGACAGCGGCCCTCTCTGGATCCACCGACGGCATCGGGAGTGTGGCTTGCAGGGGCGGGTCCTCTCCCCGGATCGTCGAGAAACCTCTGCGTGAACCGATGCCTTTGTCTGCTGGCCCTTCGCCTCTTCCGCTTGAAGCACAGACGTCAGCGGCCACAGAAATCACCTGAATGTACGAATAGATCCGGTTCCCACGCCACCTGCGTCCGCGGCGTTCGACCTGTGCAACGTCAGTCCCCCGAATGCACCCGCGCTGAGACCTCCACTCCCGCAGTCCTGCTCCGGGTGCGCGTCACGTGACTGCTTCCAGCCGTCAGTCCTGGCACGAGGTCGTGCTAGTCCAGCGTCGGCGGCCACTGGACACTTCCATGTGCTCACGTCTCAGGAAATCTTCGTTGCGGATGAACCCCGCCTGGTTCCATCACGCTGCCCGGACCTCGCACCTGGCGGCAAGACACGCTCCAACTCCCCTAGGCGGATGTCCGCGATCCGACAGCTACCACCGGCCTCGCGAGTACCGTCCGGGCAACTCTTCGGTCCGAACGGACACCGAGGGTTTCACGTGAAACCCTCGAGATGCGTCCTTCGCGAATCAGTCGCGTTATCGCCCAACACAGACCAACGCGTCCGACCGGAAACACGCCACGTGTAGAGGTATCCCACAATGACGTCGAGGGTGACTCTTCCGCAGGACCCGCCATCCGTAGGTGTGAGCGAAGCCGGCTATCCGCAGAGACGCGTGCCGCGCAGGAAGCATCGGATATCCGAGTTAGAGTTGGTGAACGGGTGCGCTGAGGGTGTGCCAACGACCGACGGAAAGCCGGTGCGACGCACCATCGAGCGACGAGGTTTCACGTGAAACAACCCCACCAGGATGAGCACGGCGGAGTAGGTGAGATCGACACGGTGATGGAGTCCGAGACGTCGGAGGCGGCATTCGATGGGGGGACTCCCCTCGCTGAAGAGATCCAAGAGCTTGCGCGCCGACGTCAGGTGATCGCTGCAACGACGTTGCCCCTCCCCTCCCGGACGCGCATCTTCACGATCTCCAATCAGAAGGGCGGGGTCGGCAAGACCACGACGGTCGTCAACCTCAGTGCTGCGCTCGCGAAGTCGGGCGCACGAGTACTCGTGATCGACCTCGACCCTCAGGGAAACGCGTCCACGGCACTGAGCGTGGAGCACCGCGAAGGAACCCCGAGCGTCTACGACGTCATCGTGAACGACCGTGAACTCGACGAGGTGATCCAGAAGAGCCCGGAATTCGAGGGACTCTTCGTCATTCCGGCGACGATCGACCTCGCGGGTGCCGAGATCGAACTGGTTTCAATGGTGGCGCGCGAACAGCGGCTGTCCCGTGCGCTCAATCGCTTCCTCGACGAGTACGACATGGACTATGTGCTCATCGACTGCCCGCCGTCCCTCGGTCTTCTGACGATCAATGCCTTCGTCGCAGCGAGCGAGGTGCTCATCCCCATCCAGTGCGAGTACTACGCGCTCGAAGGACTGAGCCAGCTGCTCAAGAACATCCAGCTCATCGAGCGGCACCTCAACCCCAAGCTGCGGGTGTCGACCATCCTTCTGACGATGTACGACTCCCGCACCAATCTGGCGCACCAGGTGGCGGCCGATGTGCGTGAGCACTTCCCCGCCGAGGCGCTGCAGACGATCATCCCCCGCTCGGTCCGCATCTCCGAGGCGCCGAGTTACGGACAGAGCGTCATCAGCTACGACACCAACTCCAGCGGCTCCCTCTCCTACATGGAGGCGGCCGCAGAGATCGCACGAAGAGGAGCACCCCGCTAATGGCAGCGAAGCGCACTGGACTGGGCCGAGGCATCGGCGCCCTCATCCCCACGAGCGACCAGGCGACACGACCGGTCGACGTGTTCTTCCCCGACAACAGTGCCGGCGCCCTCGGTGGCGCTCTCGCTGTCGCCGAGCGTGAGCCGGACCTCGTCGCCGTGCCGGGCGCGCGACTGGCGAACCTCTCCCCCGCGGACATCGTGCCCAACCGCGTGCAGCCGCGCGTCGAGTTCGATCGCGATGCTCTCGATGAGCTGATCGCCAGCATCCGTGAGGTCGGTGTCCTGCAGCCGGTCGTGGTCCGTCCGCTTCCGGACGAGCCGGGTCAGTACGAGCTCATCATGGGCGAGCGGCGCCTGCGCGCCACGAAGGAGCTCGGCCTCGACAGCATCCCGGCGGTCATCAAAGACACCGCAGACGAGGACATGCTGCGGGATGCCCTGCTCGAGAACCTGCATCGCAGTCAGCTGAACCCGCTGGAGGAGGCATCCGCGTACCAGCAGCTGCTGGCCGACTTCGGGATCACCCAGGAGGAGCTGGCGGGCCGGATCGGGCGGTCCCGTCCGCAGATCACCAACACCATCCGCCTGCTCAAGCTGCCCGCCGCGGTTCAGTCGCGCGTCGCGGCCGGCGTCCTGAGCGCCGGACATGCTCGGGCGATCCTCTCACTGGGCGACGACCAGGAGGCGATGATCCGCCTGGCCGACAAGATCGTCAACGAGGACCTCTCGGTTCGCGCCGCCGAGGCGGCGGCGAGCAAGACGCCGAAGCCGGCTCGCACGAAGGCGACAGCCGGACGGCATCGCGGCCACCTCGACGAGATCGCCGGACAGCTCGGAGACCGCCTCAACACGCGGGTCAAGATCTCGCTCGGAGCAAGAAAAGGCCAGATCGTGGTGGATTTCGCCACCATCCAGGACCTCAACCGCATCCTCGACGAGATCGGGCAGCCCAGCTACTCCTGACCGGGTGATCCGCGCGCCGAAGGGCCGCGCCGTGGTCGAGACGACCGGTCAGGCGTCAGCCATCGCTGCGACCGCCAAAGCCGCATAGACCTCGCCGGGCTCGCGGCCGGACGCGGTGATCGCCTGCGGCATGATCGACGTCTCGGTGAGGCCGGGGAGAACGTTCGCCTCCAGGAACCAGGGCTGTCCGGCAGCGTCGACGATGAGGTCGATCCGTGAGAGATGCCGCAGGCCCAGCGCGATGTGGGCCGACGTGGCCGCCTCGGCGACGGCCGCCATCACCTGCTCGTCGAGCCGCGCGGGCACGTAGAACCGCGTCTCCCCCGCGTTGTAGCGCGCGTCGAACGTGTAGGCGCCGTCGACAGGCTCGATCTCGACGGCCGGAAGGGCCTCGGGGCCATCGCCGGTGTCGATGACGGCCACGGACACCTCCACCCCGTCCACCTTGCGCTCGATCAGAGCCACATCCGAGTAGGTGTACGCATCGACCATGGCACGCGGCAGTTCTTCGGCGGTCGTCACGATGGTGACCCCCTGGGCCGATCCGCCGTGAGCGGGCTTGACCACCACCGGCAGCTCGAGACCGCTCAGCACCGTCGCCAGCACGCTCCCCGCCCCCAGCTCGCGGAACGTCTCCTGCGGCAGGGTCATGGACTGCGGAGTGGAGACACCGGCGCGCTCCACGATCGTCTTGGCGGTGGGCTTCGACCAGGCGAGCCGGGAGGCGTCGGCGCGGGAGCCGACGAAGGGCACGCCGGTGATCTCCAGCAGGCCGCGCAGCGCGCCGTCCTCGCCGCTCGCACCGTGGAGTGCCGGCCAGACCACGTCCGGACGCGTCTCCTCGAGGAACGCCAGCAGGGACGCGTCCGGGTCGCGGAAGACGACCCGATGGCCGAGACCGTTCAGACCGTCCGCGACACGCCGGCCCGTGCGCAGCGACACATCCCTCTCGTGTGAGATACCGCCGGCGAGAACGACGATGTCGAGTGCCTTGTTTTCAGCCATGATCAGGTCTTTCTCGTGCTAGCGGAGGTCGGTGGGCGGGTTGGCGCTGGTCCGGTTCCGGACGCCCGAGGCCGAGAGTGGGCCCGTGCCGGCGAACGTGTCGAGCAGGTCCTGTTCTCCGCCGATGACGTTGGCGAGCCGGCGGACGCCGACCTTGATGTCCTCCGGCGTCGGGTAGCAGAACGACAGACGGATGTTCTGCGCGCCCGAACCGTCCGCGTAGAAGGCGGTCCCCGGTGTGTAGGCGACCAGCTCGGTCACCGCCCGTGGGAGCATCGCCTTCGAGTCGAGATGCGGCGGAAGCGTGAGCCAGACGTAGAAGCCGCCGTTCGGGTCGGTCCAGCTCAGCTCGGGCAGGTGCTCGTTCAGAGCGGAGATCATCGCCTCCTTGCGCTCCCGATAGACCCCGCGGAACGTATCGATCTGCGCTCGCCAATCGGCATCCTGCAAGTACTCGGAGATCACCAGCTGGCTGAAGGAGCTCGGGCTCAGGACGGCCGCCTCGTTGGCGAGGATGAGCTTCTCCCGGATCGCGTGCGGCGCCAGCGCCCAGCCGGCGCGGAAGCCGGGCGCCAGGGTCTTGGAGAACGTGCCGAGGTACACGACGCCGTCCTTCTCCACCGAGCGCATCGCAGCCGGCGGCTTCTCCTCGAAGTACAGGAGTCCGTAGGGGTTGTCTTCCAGCACGAGGATGTCGTTCTGGCGGGCGATCTCGAGGATCTCGAGCCGCCGCTCCCAGGTGAGCGTGACGCCCGCCGGATTGTGGAAGGTGGGGACGGTGTAGAGGAACTTCACCCGTCGGCCCGCTGCCTTGAGCCGGGCGATGTGCTCGCGCAGCGCCTCGGGGATCAGACCGTGCGCATCCATCGGGACGTGGTCGACCTCGGCCTGGTACGACTTGAAGATGACCATGGCCGTCACGTAGCTCGGCCCCTCGGCGAGGACGACATCCCCCGGGTCGAGGAACAGCTTGCTGAACAGTTCGAGCGCGTGCTGCGAACCTGTCGTGACGACGACGTCGTCGGCGCTCCCGCTGATGCCCTCGAGCGCCATCACCTCGAGGATCTGCTCACGGAGCATCGGCACGCCCTGGCCGGACCCGTACTGGAGCGCGACGGCTCCCTGTTCGCGCATGACCCGATCCATCGCGCCGACGACGAGGTCTTGCGGGAGGGCGGAGACGAACGGCATGCCGCCGGCCAGCGAGACCACCTCGGGGCGGCTGGCGACGGCGAACAGAGCTCGGACCTCACTGGCGGCCAGGCCGCTGGTGCGCTGTGCGTAGTGGTGATACCACGGGTCCAGATTGTTGCCCCGCTGCTGCGGAGTGCCCTGTTCGATCACGTGTGAGTTCCGTTTCTCTGCCGTTCAGCCATGCTATGTGGGTGGAGCGCCGCGGCGAAAATCGCTGCGGCGTCCGGGGTACGAAAAGACCCGCCCGGCGGGTGAGCGCCGGACGGGTCTGAAGAGGACGGGTCGCGCTACGCCAGGTAGGCGGCCAGGTCGGCTTCGAGGGCAGGCTTCGGCTTCGCGCCGATGACGGTCTTGACGACCTCGCCACCCTGGTACACCTTCATCGCGGGGATGGAGGTGATCTGGTACTTCGCAGCGGTCTGCGGGTTCTCGTCCACGTTGAGCTTGACGATCTCGATCTTCTCCGAGTGCTCTGCGGCGATCTGGTCGAGGATCGGTCCGACGGCGCGACACGGACCGCACCACTCGGCCCAGAAGTCCACCAGAATGGTCTTCTCGCTGTTGAGGACGTCCTGCTCGAAGCTGGCGTCCGTGACCGAACGTGCTGCTGACATTATCTGTATCTCCTTATGCGGTGGTCGTGAGTTCGAGATCACCCGACGCGCCATCCGCTGCAGCGTCGAGTAAGTTCTGGGGAAGCGAGGCCAGGTAGTGCTCCGCGTCGAGCGCGGCGACCGTTCCGGACGCCGCGGCGGTGACTGCCTGGCGGTAGGTCGGGTCGACAACGTCGCCGGCGGCGAAGACGCCGGGCAGGTTGGTCTTCGAGCTGCGTCCGTCGACGGCGATAGTACCCTCCGCCGTGAGGTCGAGCTGACCGTGCACCAGGTGCACGCGCGGGTCGTTGCCGATCGCGATGAACAGTCCCTGCAGCTGCAGCTCGCTCTCCTCGCCGGTGACGAGGTTGCGGAGCGTGACGTTCTGCACCTGCTCGTCGCCGCCGATTCCCACGACCTCCGAGTTCCAGATGAACTCGATCTTGTCGTTGGCGAACGCGCGGTCCTGCATGATCTTGGATGCCCGGAGCGAGTCGCGACGGTGGATGACGTACACCTTGTCCGCGAAGCGGGTGAGGAAGTTCGCCTCCTCCATCGCCGAGTCGCCGCCGCCGATGACCGCGATCGTGCGCTGACGGAAGAAGAACCCGTCGCAGGTGGCGCACCAGGAGACACCGTGACCGGACAGGCGCTCTTCGTCCTCCAGGCCGAGCTTGCGGTAGGCGGACCCGGTCGCGAAGATCACGGCAAGCGCCTCATGGGTCGCACCCGAGCCGAGCGTGACCTTCTTGATCTCGCCGGTCAGGTCGATCGACACGACGTCGTCGAGCACGATCTCGGTTCCGAACCGCTCGGCCTGCGCCTGCATCTTGAACATCAGGTCCGGTCCCATGACGGCCTCGGGGAAGCCCGGGAAGTTCTCGACCTCTGTGGTGTTCATGAGCTCGCCGCCGGCCTCGACGGACGAGGCGATCAGGAGCGGCTTCAGGTTGGCGCGGGCCGCATAGATGGCCGCGGTGTAACCGGCTGGGCCGGAACCGATGATGATGATCTGCCGCACGGAGGAACTCCTTGACCTGTTCTGATGCCCCTGACCGGAGGCATCGACCTGTAGAACACATCCTAAGCGGATGCTATTCCGTGTCACCTGGGCGCGCGCGAGCGGCCTTCCAGACGGTTCAGGACGGGAGCGAGACCGCTCTCGAGGTCGGGCGAGCGCAGGATCGCGAGGAACCCGACGTACACGACGAGCATGACCACGCCGATCACCGCGGTCGCAGCGATCGCGGCGAGAGGACCGCTCACCGGGAACGCACCGGCCTCGACACCGCCCAGGATGACCAGGAAGCCCGCGCCCGCAGCCATGGCGGCCAGCCCGGCCACGACGAAGCGCCAGAGGGAACCGAGGATGCGGCCTCCATCCACTCCCCCGGTGCGGCGGCGCAAGAGGGCGAACGCGAGGACCGCCTGCACCACGCTCGCGAGCGAGACGACGAGGGCGACCGCTGCCGCACGGGTGGCCGGAGGGACGGCGAAGCAGAAGAGCACGCCGACGACGATGATGGCGACCTGCGCGAGTGTGAAGAGGAAGGGTGTGCGGGTGTCGCCAAGGGAGTAGAACGCGCGCTGCGCCATGAAGACCAGTGAGAAGGGAACCAGACCCACCATGTACGCGACCAGGACCAGGCCCATGGCCTGGTAGTCGGAGGTGAAGACGCGTGCGACCGGGTAGGCGGCGACGATCAGGGCGGCCGAGGAGAACACGATGAAGAACATGATGGAGCGCGCGGCCGACGAGAAGTCCTGCCGGAACTCGGTCACCGATCCTCGATGCGCGTGTTCCGCCATGCGCGTGTAGAACGCCGTCACGATGGAGACCGCGATGATGCCGTGCGGGAGCATGAAGATCAGCCAGGCGTTCGCCATCACGAACGGGCCCGCAAAATGCTGGCCGGCGGAGTTGGCGACGTTGGTCTCGATGAGTCCGGCCAGCTGGGTCGCGATGAGCATCCCGAATGTCCATCCGGCCGCCTTTCCCGCCGTCCCCAGGTTGACCCCGCGCCAGCCGAAGTCGAACCGGAACCGCAGCCCGACCCGCCGCCAGAAGACGAAGAGGATGAGCGCCTGCACCGCGATGCCGAGGGTCGCTCCTCCGGCGAGCAGTGCGACCATCCCGAACGACCACTGGCTGTGGTGGTTACTCGACGAGTACGCGCCGAAGGCCAGGATGAAGGCGCCGAGCAGCACGATGGCGACGATGTTGTTGACGACGGGCGCCCAGGTGAACGGCCCGAACGACTTGCGGGCGTTGAGGACCTCGCCGAGCAGCGTGTAGAGGCCGAGGAAGAAGATCTGTGGAAGCGACCAGTAGGCGAACGCGGTCGCCAGCTGAGCCTGCTCGCCACGCAGACCGTAGAGCGCCACGAGCAGCGGGGAGAGGAAGGTCGCCACGAGCGCGACAGCCGCGAAGACGACGATGCCGAGCGTGACCAGCTTGTTGATGTAGGCCCGGCCGCCATCGGCGTTGACCGAAGCCCGCACGATCTGAGGCACCAGGATGGCGTTCAGGATGCCTTGCGCGATGATCGCGTAGATGCTGTTGGGCACGATGGTCGCCGTGCTGTACGCGTTGGCCGCGAAGCTGATCGCGCCGATGGCCTGGACCAGCAGCCACGCCTTGGCGAAGCCGAGGAGCCTCGACACCAGCGTGCCGGAGGCGAGCATCGCGCTCGCGCGGCCGACGCTAGCCACCCGGACGCTCCCCTGGCTCGCCGGGCCCGTCCGGTCCGGTGACGCTTGCGGGCGCCGGGTCGTCCGGGGCGCTCAGAGGCTCGCTCTCATCCTGACTGCGACCCTCCTCCTCGGGTCCGCCCTCCTCAGGCCCGTCGCCGATCGCGTCGTCGTCACCCTCTGCCGCCTTCGACCTGCGCCGCAGGATGTTGCGCACGATCCCGAACCCGAACAGCAGCACCAGGAGGATGCCGAACACCAGCGCGCCGATGCCCTCCCAGTCGGCGTGCACATCCACGGTCACCGATGTCGGGTCCCCGATCGGGACGCCCGTCGGGCTGTAGAGGTGCAGCGACAGGACGACCTGACCGTTGCCGACCTTGGCCTTGACCGGGATCAGGACGGCGGACCGGGAGTCCTGCAGGATGCGCTTGGTGGTCGACTGGTCGACCTCGAGACGGCTGTTGGAGGGCGCGGCCGTCAGCACGACGGTCGCCGCGTCGTCGGGCAGCTCGTTGCTCACGGTGAACGGGATGGAGCCTTGCGCGCTGACGAGGTTCACGTTCTCGGTGGGCAGGATGTGGATGGAGTGGAGCGTGGCATCCGTCGCACGCCGCTCCTTCACAACGGCGGCGTTCCAGTCCGCACGCGGGTTCAGCCAGGACACGGCGAGCAGTGTCAGGAGGCTCGCCCGCGTCCGTCCCGTGAGCCGGGTCGGGTCGTCGAGGACGGTGGCGAACTGCCCGATCGACGCTTCGTCCTGTACGAGAGCGCGGATGTTCGCGATGCGGTCGCCCGCCTCCGGCGCGTCGACGAGGTCGAAGCCCGACGTGGGAGTCCCACTCCGGACCGCCGCGAAGCTCGCGGGGGACGCCCACGGCGAGGAGAGCAGGGTGCTGAGCGTTCGCTCCAGCTGCGTCCCGCTGGACGGCCAGGAGCGATCCAGCGCCACGAGCAGCCGGCGGGTCTCGCCCGGCTCCTGGGAGATGAGCTCCAGCTGAGCGTTCACCTTCGACATGGCGGCGTTCCAGGCCGTGTCGCTGGGGGCCGACACCGCCTGCCGCAGGCCTTCGCTGATCGCCTGGTCGGAGGCGAGGAGGTGGTCCTGGCCGGAGACGATCGCCGCGTTCGGCGTCGTCTCGAGCGTGGCGGCGTTGGTGTTGCTTCCGGAGACGATGGTGGTGGTGAGGCCGGCGGTGGCGAGCGGTGCGAGATCCGCGTGGCGCAGCGTCTTGTCGCCCGCCCAGCCGATCCCGCTGAGCGTGTAGTTCCAGGCGAGCAGGCTCTGGATCGTCGGCAGCACCGGTCCGGCGCTCGGCGTCGGGGACGGAGTCGAGGTCACCGCTCCGGGGCTGGGAGCGGGAGTGCCGGTCGGCGGCTCGCCGACCGGTGTCGGCGCCGGGGTGAAGTTCCTGGGGTCGATCGCGTACCCGAGGGCGGTCGGCGCGAGTGGCGCGGGAAGCCCTGCCTGGATCTGCCCGGCGACATCCGCGTCCGCGTAGCCGAGAGGGAAAGTCGGGTTGGGGAGGTCGGCGAGGCGGTTCAGCCACTCCACCGCCGTGGCGGGTGCTGCGTTGCCGAGGATGCGGATGGACGCGATGATCATCGGGTCGATGCCGAGGGTGACGGTCGTGTGGCCGACCAGACCATCCAGTTCTCGGGTCAGGATGCCGTTCGGCGCCGTGTAGGTCGCCAGATCGTTGGCGGCGATCAGTCCGTCCGAGCCGGACGGGGTCACGATCGGGAGCACGACGCCGATGCCCGTCTGCTTCGAGGCGCCGCCGGCATCCCAGACGACCGATCCCCTGGCCTCCGCGTCGGCCGCCCCGGCGTGGACGGACGCGCCGATGCCGAACACCGCGGAGGCCGTGCGGGCGGCGAACGGGATCGAGGCCGCGGGAACGGCGACCCGGACGACGGTGCTGGACCCCGGCTCGAGCGTGTTGAGCTGCGCCTGACCGAGAGTGATGGCGTCGGAGACCGTGTCCGTGGAGGTCAACCAGCCGGCGAGAGCCTTCCGATCGCTGCGAGGGGAGGGATCCAGCCAGAGGGTCACCGCTCCGGATGGATAGGCCGTCGCGGTCGGATTGGATACGGTGATCGAGACGCCCAGGTCCTTCCCGGGCCCGAGGACGCCTCCCGCGTCGGCCGTGATGGCCGCCGTGGGATGGGATCCGTGCGGAGCCGGGGCGGAAGCCGTCGGCGTCGGGGTGGGGGTCGCAGCGGCGGCGGGCGCGACCGCACCTGCGATGGCCAGACCGGCGGCGACGGCCGCCACGACAGCGGAGGTCGCTGCGCGCTGCAGGCGGGCGTGGAGCCGCGCACCCCTGCCGAGGGTGGGGGAGGCTGCGCTCATGCGTCGACGCGCGATCCCTGCTCGGCCTCCATGACCTCGATTGTAGAGGCCACCCCCTGAGAGGCCGGCGAGCGGTGCCGTTAAACTGGGGCACCATGCAGAGCGTCGCCGAATCCCTCGAACGCCTCGGCGACCTCGCACGCACGCCCTCGGTCGCCCGGCTCGCCGACGCGTTCCAGGCCGCCGGCTTCGAGCTGGCGCTCGTCGGCGGCCCGGTCCGGGATGCGCTGCTCGGCCGTGTCGTCCACGATCTCGACCTGACGACGGACGCCCGACCGGACGACATCCTCCGCATCGTCGGGCCCGTCGCGGACGCGGTCTGGGATGTGGGCCGGCAGTACGGCACCATCGGCGCGCGCTTCGGGGACGACACCGTCGAGATCACGACGTATCGCAGCGACAGCTACGACGGCACCACGCGGAAGCCGGAGGTGGAGTTCGGGGACAGCCTCGAGGGCGACCTGCTGCGCCGCGACTTCACCGTCAACGCGCTCGCTCTCCGCCTCCCCGAGGTCCGCCTCGTCGACCCGTCCGGCGGCGTCGAGGATCTGATCGCCGGCACCATCACCACGCCGAGCACGCCGCAGATCTCGTTCGGCGACGATCCGCTCCGGATGATGCGGGCAGCACGTTTCACCGCGCAGCTGGGGTTCACGGTCGACGCGGAGACACGCGACGCGATGACCGCGATGGCCGACCGGATCGAGATCGTCAGCGCAGAGCGCGTCCGGGATGAGCTGAGCAAGCTCCTCCTCGCCGACGAACCGCGAGCGGGACTCGAGCTCCTGGTCGAGACCGGGCTGGCGGACCACGTGCTGCCCGAGATCCCGGCCCTGCGGCTCGAGGCGGACGAGCACCACCACCACAAGGACGTGTACCAGCACAGTCTCACGGTGCTGGAGCAGGCGATCGGCTACGAGAAGGAGCGCCACCCCGGCGAAGCGCCCGACCTCATCCTGCGGCTGGCGGCCATCCTGCACGACATCGGCAAGCCTGCGACCCGTCGCTTCGAGCCCGGTGGCGCGGTCAGCTTCCACCACCACGACATCGTGGGCGCGAAGCTCGCGAAGAAACGGCTCACCGCCCTGCGGTTCGACAGGGCGACGATCGACGCCGTCGTGCGCCTGATCGAGCTCCACCTGCGGTTCTTCGGCTACACGGATGGACACTGGACCGACTCGGCCGTCCGCCGGTACGTCCGGGACGCCGGGCCCGAGCTCGACCGGCTGCACATCCTCACCCGCGCCGATGTGACGACCCGGAACCGCCGCAAGGCCGACCGTCTGGGTTTCGCGTACGACGATCTCGAGGCGCGCATCCGCGAACTGCAGGAGCAGGAAGAACTGGATGCCGTGCGGCCGGACTTGAACGGCGAGCAGGTCATGAGCATCCTCGGCCTCCGCCCCGGCCGCGAGGTGGGTCAGGCGATGCGGTTCCTGCTGGAGCTGCGACTCGATGAGGGTCCGCTCGGCGAGGAGGAGGCCGCCCGGCGGCTGCTCGCCTGGTGGGCGGATCGCTGAGCGTCTTCGTCTCGCTCTCGTCCGTGTGATTTCGTCCACAGGGGCGGATGAGCCGGGGTTCTCCACGGATTCGTCCCGCGCCGGCTGACGGATGCGTGCGCTCGGCGACAGTGGCTTCATGACCGAGATCACCGCCGGCTGGCGCCCCGCATCCACATCCGTTACCCTAGGTAAGTTGCCCGGGCGGAGCCCTGCCCATGCAACCGATGTGAAACAACCCTCCTGCTGCAGAACGTCTGCAGCCGCTGAGACCAGAGGAGGTGGGTTAGTCATGCATCAGTACGAGTTGATGGTCATCCTCGATCCAGAGATCGATGAGCGCACCGTGGCTCCGAGCCTTGACAAGTTCCTCAATGTCGTCCGGAACGACGGTGGAACGATCGACAACGTCGACATCTGGGGACGTCGTCGCTTGGCTTACGAGATCAACAAGAAGACCGAAGGCATCTACGCCGTCGTGCAGCTCACCGCGACCGGTGACACCACGAAGGAGCTCGACCGCCAACTGAAGCTCAGCGAGGCCGTCATGCGCACCAAGGTGCTCCGCGCCGAGGAGGCGATCGCTCAGGTCGCCGCCGCTCAGCAGCGCGCTGACGAGAAGGCTGCCCGCAAGGCCGCCACCGCCGCCGAGAAGGTCGGCGCCTAGTCCGATGGCCGGCGAGACCATCATCACCGTGGTGGGCAACCTCACGGCTGACCCCGAGCTGCGCTACACGCAGAACGGGCTCGCGGTTGCCAACTTCACGATCGCGTCCACTCCCCGCACGTTCGACCGTCAGGCGAACGAGTGGAAGGACGGCGAGGCTCTGTTCCTCCGCGCCAGTGTCTGGCGCGAGTTCGCGGAGCACGTCGCCGGATCGCTGACCAAGGGCTCGCGCGTCATCGCGCAGGGTCGCCTGAAGCAGCGCTCCTACGAGACGAAGGAAGGCGAGAAGCGCACCAGCATCGAGCTCGAGATCGACGAGATCGGGCCCTCGCTGCGCTACGCCACCGCACAGGTCACGCGTGCCCAGTCCTCGGGACGTGGTCCCGGCGGCTTCGGCGGCGGCGCTCCCGCCGTCGACGAGCCGTGGGCGGCCTCCGCACCGGCAGACCCGTCCGCGGGCGCCGACGTGTGGAACACTCCCGGCTCCTACAACGACGAGACCCCCTTCTAAAGGGCCCCTCACATTCATCAGCCCGCCGGGCAGCACCGGACGGGCGGAAAGCAAAGGAAATCATGGCTGGAAAGTCGAGCGGCGACCGCCGCAAGCCGATCCGCAAGGGCAAGGACGGCAAGAACGCCGCCCCGGCGAAGTCCATTCGCGTCGGCGTCATCGATTACAAGGATGTCGCCACCCTGCGCAAGTTCATCTCGGAGCGTGGAAAGATCCGCGCCCGCCGGATCACCGGTGTCTCCGTCCAGGAGCAGCGCCTCATCGCCCGCGCGGTCAAGAACGCGCGCGAGATGGCACTGCTCCCCTACGCCGGCTCCGGCCGCTAAGGAGAAGCGACATGTCGAAGGTAATTCTCACGCACGAGGTCACCGGCCTCGGCTCGGCCGGTGACGTCGTCGACGTCAAGAACGGCTACGCCCGCAACTTCCTCGTCCCGAAGGGCTTCGCGATCGCGTGGACCCGCGGTGGCGAGAAGCAGGTCGAGCAGATCAAGGCGGCCCGTGTCGCTCGCGAGCTGCACACCGTCGAGCAGGCTCAGGACCTCAAGGCCAAGCTCGAGGCGACCAAGGTCAAGCTGACCGTCAAGGCGGGCCGCGAGGGCCGTCTGTTCGGTTCGGTCAAGACCGGCGATGTCGCGGACGCTGTCAAGGCGGCCGGCATCGGCGAGCTGGACAAGCGGAAGATCGAGCTTCCCAACCCGATCAAGGTCGTCGGCGACCACGAGGCGACCGTGCGTCTGCACGACGACCTCTCGGCCGTCATCAGCCTCCAGGTGGTCGCCGCCAAGTAGGCGCACGCACAGCGGAGTGTAGCGGTGGGCGAAGGCCCGCCGCTACACCTCGTTAAGCGACTTTTCCCCCGTTCTGTACACAGGTCAACGGCGCCGCGAGCCAAGGTTGAACACCGGGTTCAAGGAACTTTCTACCCACAGGGTGGGGAAAGTAAAACACCTGGTCAGAGCCGACATGTCTGCAGAAACTTCTTTCTTGTCCACAGGCTTCCACACACCTTCTACACACGCTCTACGGCGTTTCGCGCAGATTATCCCCAGTTTTATCCACAGGCTGAGTTGTGAGAGTGGACAGGGGTTCATATGGTGGACGGACGTCGATGGACGGCAGCCGCGGATGAGCGGCGATGTCGGAGGTCGTCCCGACAATCGAACCGGGGGGCTTTCCGCGTGACGAACGCGGGAAGGTGTCCCACGGATGTTCCGTCATGCCCGGAGCGTGAAGTGAGGAGAGAACGTGTCGATCGCCCATATCGGTCTGGCCGACGGTCGTGACCCGGGCGAGGCCCGTTCCCCGGAGCGGACGCCTCCGCACGATCTCCTGGCGGAGCAGAGCGCCCTCGGCGGCATGCTGCTCAGCAAGGATGCGGTGGCCGACGTCGTCGAAGTCGTGCGCGGGACGGACTTCTACATCCCGAAGCACGAGATCGTCTACGACGCCATCCTGTCGCTGTACTCGCACGGTGAGCCCACCGACGTGATCACTGTCACCGACGAGCTGACCAAGATCGGCGAACTCTCCCGGGCCGGCGGAGCCGAGTACCTGCACACCCTGACCAGCCTCGTCCCCACCGCCGCCAACGCCGGCTACTACGCCAACATCGTCGCCGAGAAGGCGCTCCTCCGCCGCCTCGTCGAAGCCGGCACGCGGATCACGCAGATGGGCTACAAGGCCGAGGGTGAGGTTCTCGACCTCGTCAACAGCGCACAGGCCGAGATCTACTCGGTCACCGGCACGCAGGAGGTCGAGGACTACGTCCCGCTCACCGAGGCCGTGACCGTCGCGATCGACGAGATCGAGGCCGCGAAGCACAAGGACGGCTCTATGACGGGAGTCCCCACCGGCTTCGCCGAGCTGGACGAGCTGACCAACGGCCTGCATCCCGGTCAGATGGTCATCGTGGCGGCCCGACCGGCGCTCGGAAAGTCGACCCTCGCGCTCGACTTCGCCCGTGCCGCCGCCATCAAGCACGACATGGCCACCATCTTCTTCTCCCTCGAGATGGGCCGAAGCGAGATCGCGATGCGCCTGCTGTCCGCCGAGTCCTCCGTCCCCCTGCAGAACATGCGCAAGGGAACGGTCGACAACCGCGACTGGACGACCATCGCATCCACGCGCGGCCGCATCAACGACGCTCCTCTTTATATCGACGACAGCCCGAACATGACGCTGGTCGAGATCCGCGCGAAGTGCCGCCGGCTGAAGCAGCGCGTCGGGCTGAAGATGGTCGTCATCGACTACCTCCAGCTGATGACGAGCGGCAAACGGGTAGAGAGCCGTCAGCAGGAGGTCAGCGAGTTCTCCCGAGCCCTGAAGCTCCTGGCGAAGGAACTCCAGGTCCCGGTCATCGCGCTGTCCCAGCTGAACCGTGGCCCTGAGCAGCGCGCTGACAAGCTCCCGGCCCTGAGCGACCTCCGTGAGTCCGGATCGATCGAGCAGGACGCCGACGTCGTCATCCTGCTTCACCGCGAGTCCGCCTACGAAAAGGACAACCCGCGAGCGGGCGAGGCCGACCTCATCGTCGCCAAGCACCGCAACGGCCCCACCCGAACCGTGACGGTGGCGTTCCAGGGCATGTACTCCCGCTTCGCGGACATGGCCCCGATCTAATCCTCGGTGTCGACGTTGCCATAGATTGTCTTTCCGCCAGGTAGTTTGTCTCGAGCTGTCCGATAGCCCAAGAGTTGAGGCGAGAAGGGATGGCGAAGATACTCGGCGTATGAGGGACATAACCCTGCCGCGCGCTCGACCGTCGCTCGTGCGCTACTGGTTGTGGACTCTCCTGACAGGGGCCTTCCTCGTCGGCTGGGTCGCGCTGTTCGTCCAGGGAGTGCGGCAAGGCTGGACGCTAGCTGCGCTCATCCTGATCGGTGCGGCGATCCTGCTCTTCGCGGCGTCAACGGCAGTCCACGTGCGCGTCCTCAGTCGCCTCCATCGTCAGCGCAGTTCGTCAGCTGACGGCGCGCAGCGACCGTGAGCCTGGTACGCCACCAGCGCCGCGCTGGTGGCGCGCAGCGGACCTACTGCTGAGAACTCGCGACCCCGCGTTGGGACTGCCCGGTTGGCCCGTGTCGCAGCGATGGTTGTCCCATGCGTACAAGACCAGGCTGGCGGGCCAATTCAGGACGGCCATGAGGGGGATGCGCTTCGTCGACAAGAACGCACCCGGCACGATCTGGGCAGCAGTCATCCTCAGCTTGATGGCTGCTGTGTTCGCTGTGGTGGGCGTGGCTGGCACCACGATCGCACCGCGAACGCTACGACCACAGCCACGATGATGAGGCCAAGCACCCCCGCGAAAACAACCCACCCGGTCTGAACCCTAGTCACAATGCAAACCCTAGATGTGGAAGTAACCGATCACGATGTCATTGGCATTGTGCGGGGTCGTTCAAATCGTCCTCGGGGAGGACGCGGACCGATCGCCGGACGTGGTGCACTGGCAAGCATGATCGGCATCCTCCTTCCGGTGCTGCAGGGCGCGGCCAGTGTGGCACTCGCTCTCGTGGCGTTCGCCGTCGCGGTGACGTGGCCGTCGCTGCTCCCGTCGATCGTCGGTGTCCGAAGGGACGGGGCGCGCCTCGCCGCCTTCGCCGGACTCGGCATCGTGCTGGTGCTGGCGGCGTCAGCCGTCTATCTGACGCCGGGCCTGCTCCTGCGAGATCCCATGGGGCTGCTCCTCTCTGTGCCCGTGGTGGCGCTCTGGCTCCTCGGGGCGGTCGCCCTGGTCGTACGCGGAATCGTGATGGATGGCGCTGTCCGCGCGATCTCGTTCGCGTTCGCCGTGGTCGCGGTGACGGGAGCGCTGGCCGGGGTCGCTGCGGCAGTGCTCGCGCAGTACGACATCGCCGACAGGGTCACCCCGACCGGCGCGTTTCTGCTCGCCGTGGGAGCTGTCGCCACCGTGATCTTCTGGGCTCGTGACGCGGAGCCGGAGGCGCATCCCACCCGGGCCTGACGGGGCGGCGCGGCGGCTGGCGACGGTCGATCGGACGTCGGCGGATGCGGCGAACGCGCAGAAGGCCGCGACTAGACTGGATGGCGAATCCCCGATGAAAGAGGTCGCCGAGTGGCTACCGCCGTCCCTGCCCCGCATCCGAACGCCCACGCGCACAGCCGGTACTGGCTCGTCCCCGCCGTTCGGGCCATCGTGGCACTCGCCGCCGGGGCGGTCATCACGTTCACGCGGGATGCGCACACTCCCGTCTTCGGGCTGATCGTCTTCGGTCTCTTCGCCATCGTCGACGGCCTGGCGACGGGCATCCTCAGCGCGCTCTTCGCCGGACCCCGCCTGACCCGCACGCTCTTCGCCGTCCAGGGCGGGATCGGCCTCCTCGCCGGCGTGCTGGCGCTGGCCCTCACCGGCGGCGGGCTCGGGCTCTTCCTCTACCTGGTGACCGTGTGGGCGGCGCTCACCGGTTTCCTGGAGCTCTACAACGGCATCCGCGAGCGGCGCAGGGATGCGGCAGCCCGCGACTGGCTCATCACCGGCGCGATCACGGCGGTGCTCGCGCTGGCGCTGCTGTTCTCGCCCGCCGACGCCGTGCTGGCGATCGGACTGTTCGGCGCCTGGGCAGTCATCGTCGGTGTCTTCCAGGCGATCGGGGCGGCGACGTTGCGGGGTGCCGCGCGCACGCGGGCGCAGTCGCACGGAGCGGAGACCGGATCATGACCTCCGGCAACAAGAAGGACCCTCGAGTGACCCAGAACCTCCAGCCCAGCCGTCGCGACCGGTTCCTCCCGGTCGAGCTGATCGGCATCTCCGCCGGCCTCGCTCTCTTCGTCGGTCTGATCGTGCTCGTCGCGACGCGCGAGTTCGTCCTCGCCGGAGTGGCCTTCGGGATCACCTTCATCGTGTCGCTCGTCCTCCTTGCGCTCTTCGCGCTGGCCTTCAAGCCGACCGAGGCGGAGGTGGAGGACATCCACGAGCAGGATGCCGAGGCGCGCGCCAAGGCCGCCCGGCAACGCGCCGAGGGTGACGACCGGCCGCAGGGGCACTGAACCCGGGAGCGGGAGCCGGCCCCCTGACGGGCCGCCGGAGAGGCCGACCCCGACCGGGCCGCCCGGTTACAGGTAGTCGACCAGTTCGGACGCGAGGCCGATGTAGCTCGCCGGCGTGAGCGCGAGCAGGCGGTTCTTCGCCGCCTGACCGATCTCCAGCCCGTTGACGAACTCCGTCAGCGCAGCGTGGTCCACGCGCTTGCCGCGCGTCAGCTCCTTGAGGAGCGCGTACGGGTCGGAGATGGTGGAGCGACCAGCCGTGACCTCCGCGCGGATGACGGTCTGGATCGCCTCGGCCAGGACCTCCCAGTTGGCGTCGAGGTCCGCGGCGAGTGCCTGCCGGTCGATGGCGATCTGGCCGAGGCCGCGCTCGATGTTGTCGAGGGCCAGGAGGGAGTGGCCGAGTCCGACGCCGATGTTGCGCTGCGTGGTCGAGTCGGTCAGATCCCGCTGGAGGCGGCTGGTGACCAGGGTCGCGGCGAGCGAGTCGAGCACGGCGCAGGAGAGCTCCAGGTTGGCCTCCGCGTTCTCGAATCGGATCGGGTTGACCTTGTGCGGCATCGTCGACGAGCCGGTGGCGCCCGGCTCGGGAACCTGACGGAAGTAGCCGAGCGAGATGTAGGTCCAGATGTCCGTGCACAGGTTGTGCAGGATGCGGTTGGCGTGCGAGATGCGTGAGTACAGTTCGGCTTGCCAGTCGTGCGGCTCGATCTGAGTGGTCAGCGGGTTCCAGTCGAGGCCGAGGCTCTCGACGAACTCCCGGGAGATGCGCGGCCAGTCGGCCTCCGGGTCGGCGACCAGGTGGGCGGCGAAGGTGCCCGTCGCACCGCTGAACTTCCCGAGGTGGACGCCGCCCTCGATCTGGGCGAGGACCCGCTCCAGGCGGTGCACGAAGACCGCGAGTTCTTTGCCCATCGTCGTCGGAGTCGCAGGCTGGCCGTGCGTGCGTGCGAGCATCGCGTCGCCGCGGTACTGCTTCGCCTGCGCGCGGAGCTCGGCGATGACGGCGCGGAACTTCGGCAGCCACGACTCGCGAACCGCCGCGCTCACCGTCAGCGCGTACGAGAGATTGTTGATGTCCTCGCTCGTCGCGGCGAAATGGGTCAGCTCCGCGATGTGGTCGAGGCCCAGCGCGTGGAGTCGCTCGCGGACCAGGTACTCGACCGCCTTCACGTCGTGCCGGGTGGTCGCTTCGAGCTCCGCCAGCCGGTCGATCTCGGGCTGGCCGAACTCGTCGGCAAGAGCACGCAGGGCCTCGGTCTGCTCGGCGGACAGCGGGGAGGACCCGAACATCCTGTGCTCGGTGAGGAAGACGAGCCACTCGACCTCGACCTGGACACGCGCCCGGTTCAGCCCCGCCTCCGACAAGTGGTCGCCGAGCCCGATCACGACGGGCCGGTAGCGGCCGTCGAGAGGACTGAGCGGCTGGGGAGGCAGGGCGGTCATGGTGCTCCTCGCGGGATCGAGCGGCGGGTACCCCACCATTCTCCCGCACGCGGCCCCGGGCCGCGGACCTCAGGCCTGCCGGCGGCGGACCTCAGGTGCGCCGGGTGGGACGCACGAGCAGGCCGAGCAGCCACGCGATGACGCCGAGTACGAGGGCACCGAGCACACCCCACCAGAATCCGGCGACGTACAGCCCGAACCCCATCGCTCCGCTGATCCAGGACACGATGAGAAGGAGGAAGGCGTTGACGATCAGCGAGATCAGCCCCAGCGTCAGGATGTAGAGCGGGAGGGCGACGATTCGGATGATCGTGCCGATGACCGCGTTCACGATGCCGAAGATCAGGGCGATGAGCAGGAACGTGAGCACCGCGGCCGTGGTTCCCGAGGCGTAGGGACGGACGCTCACGCCGCTGACGATCAGCGTCGTGAGCCAGAGGGCGAAGGCGTTGATGATCAGCCTGAGCAGGAATCGCATGGCCTCATCCTTCCAGGGAGCGGGGCCGGGGTACAGGGGTGCTCCCGCAAACGCGTCATGCGCTTCATCCCCAGGCGGCGTCTATCCACAGGTTTGCGGAATTCCCCTGGAAGTATGCGGGCGCGGCTAAGTTGGGTCTGTGAGTTCCGATGACACGCCCGGCGTGAGACTACGCCCTGAAATCGTCGCGGTGCCGCCCTACAAGCAGGGGCGACCGGCGCCGGTCGATGGCTTCAAGCTGTCCAGCAACGAGAATCCCTTCACTCCCCTGCCCTCGGTGGTGGATGCGGTGGCCGCGACGCTGCGGCAGCTGAACCGCTATCCGGATGCGGGCGGAGGGGATCTGCGGCAGCGTCTCGCGGAGCGGCACGGTGTGGGCGTCGGCCAGGTGCACCTGGGCAGCGGCTCGGTCGCACTGCTCTCGCAGTTCATCTCGGCCGCTGCCGGGGTGGGCGACGAGGTCGTGTACTCCTGGCGCTCCTTCGAGGCCTACCCGGGGCTGGTGACGGTGACGGGGGCGACGAGCGTCCAGGTCCCGAACCTCCCGGACGGAAGCCACGACCTGGAGGCGATGGCCGCGGCGGTCACGGACCGCACCCGTGTCGTGATCGTGTGCACGCCGAACAACCCGACGGGCACGATCGTCACCGCGGCCGACTTCGAGGTCTTCATGGCACGTGTGCCCTCCGACCTCCTGGTGCTGCTCGATGAGGCGTACTTCGAGTTCGTAACCGATGACGCGGCGGTGGACGGCATCCCCCTGCTCTCGCGCTACCCCAACCTCGTGGTGCTGCGGACGTTCTCCAAGGCTTACGGGCTCGCAGGGTTGCGAATCGGCTATGCCATCGGTCCGCAGGCGGTTCTCGACGCTGCGCGTTCGGCGGCCATCCCGCTCTCGGTCACCGACGCCTCCCGCGTCGCCGCACTGGCCTCGATCGACGCGGAGGACGAGTTGCTGGAACGCGTGGCACGTGTCGCCATGCGGCGGGACCGGCTTCGGGATGCGCTGCTCGCGCAGGGCTGGGCCGTCCCGGAGGCGCAGGGAAACTTCGTCTGGCTGGCGACGGGGGCGGAGACCGTGCAGGCGAACGACGCATTCTTCGACGCCGGGCTGACCGTGCGGGCATTTCCGCCGGAGGGCATCCGCATCAGTGTCGGCGAGGAGGAATCTGTGGACAAACTCCTGCGGGTCAGTGGAGATATTGTGCAGAACCTACCAAATGGCCACCCCGCCAAGCGGTTAGGTTAGAACGGTGGTTGCGACGAACGAGATCCCGCGCCCGGCGAACACGGTCCAGCTGCTCACCGCTGACGGCCGGTTCCAGCCGAGCGAGACGTCGGCGGAGTACCTCCCTTACTTGGAGAACCTCGACGAGAACGACTACCGCACCTTCTACCGCGACATGGTCCGCGTCCGCCGTTTCGACGACGAGGCGGCGAACCTGCAGCGGCAGGGGCAGCTCGGCCTCTGGGTGCCGAGCCACGGCCAGGAGGGCGCCCAGGTCGGATCGGCTCGCGCGGCGAAGCCGCAGGACCACCTGTTCCCCTCGTACCGGGAGCACGTCGTCGGTCTGATCCGCGGCGTCGACCCGGTCGGCATCGTGGGTGTCTTCCGGGGCGTCGCGCACGGCGGGTGGGATCCGACCGATCCCGCCATCGGCAACTTCCACCTCTACACGCTGGTCATCGGATCGCAGTCGCTGCACGCGACCGGCTATGCGATGGGCATGAAGCTCGACGGCAAGGTGGGGACGGGCGACCCCACGCAGGACGCGGCGACGATCGTCTACTTCGGCGACGGTGCGACCAGCCAGGGCGACGTCAACGAGGCGTACGTCTTCGCCGCCAGCTACCAGACGCCGCAGGTGTTCTTCCTGCAGAACAATCACTGGGCCATCTCGGTGCCGGTCTCGACGCAGTCGCGCACTCCTCTTTATCTGCGTTCGAGCGGCTTCGGCATCCCGGGCGTCCAGATCGACGGCAACGATGTGCTGGCGGCCTACGCTGTCACGGCGAAGCATCTCGACGACGCGCGCACCGGCGAAGGTCCCAGCATGATCGAG
>Ga0209677_100264_pt1 | contig 35560 bp, 35 predicted proteins | sample AraplaCvi_mCL_r2_2_FD_184285 | JGI IMG/M metagenome (GOLD analysis project Ga0209677, IMG submission 184285) | Arabidopsis root microbial communities from North Carolina, USA - plate scrape CL_Cvi_mCL_r2 (SPAdes) (version 2) | ecosystem: Host-associated > Plants > Roots > Endosphere | place: USA... | reverse complement strand
CACCGGCAAGAACGCGCTGACCGCCAATGTCGGTGACAACGTCCTGATCATTCATTCGCAGGCCAATCGTGACAGCCGCCCGCATCTGATCGGCGGCCATGGCGACTATGTCTGGGAGACCGGCAAATTCTCCAACGCGCCGGAAACCGGACTCGAGACCTGGTTCATCCGTGGCGGATCGGCGGGAGCTGCGATGTATAAATTCCTGCAGCCCGGCATCTACGCCTATGTCACGCATAATCTGATCGAGGCCGCCGATCTCGGTGCCACCGCGCATTTCAAGGTCGAAGGCAAGTGGAACGACGACCTGATGACGCAGGTGAAGGCGCCCGCGGAAATTCCGACCAACTGACGGCGCGATGGCGCCATCAGCCACGCGGTGCGGCGAATTCGAAGTGTGCCTTCTTTCGCCGCACCACCCTTCTCAGCCCGTGTCCTGAGCCGCAGCTTCTCGAAGTGACCTTTGCACCGAGATGTCACGGCACAGAAGCGCAAACACCCAAACTCCCCCACCCCCGTGTTTCCCTTTAGTCGGAGAGCACCATGCTGCTCGCCTTCAAGTTCAAGCTCGTGCTCGCCTGTGCGGCTGGTCTGGCCGGTCCTCTGGCAATGGCTCCTCTGGTCGGCGGCATCGCCACGGAGCCGGTTGGCCCCGCCGGTGCGCCGGTGGTGATCGAACTGGCGCCGCGCAACTTCACCTACCGGCCGGCCGGCGACTTCATCCGTGCCGGCCATCCAGCAACGCCGCGGCTCCTCACCACACGTCTGGAGCGGCCGCTTGCGATCATGAAGCACCAGGTCAGCGCCGCCGACTATCAGGCCTGTGTCGAGGATCGCGCCTGCCGGCCGTTACAGAGCGATGTCGCGGTCGCGCTCGACCGTCCGGCCGTGCAGGTGAGCTGGCACGATGCCACCGCCTATGCGGCCTGGCTGTCGCGCCGGACCGGCGACGCCTATCGGCTTCCAAGTGATGTCGAATGGGCCTTTGCCGCCGGCAGTAGGCTCCGCGATGACGGGCTTATAGTCGATGCCGATGATCCGTCGCGGCGCTGGATCGCGCGCTATGAGCGTGAGACCGCGACCGAAGCGGACAGCGCCACGCGCAGCTTCGGCGCGTTCGGCGTCAACGAGAACGGCGTGGCCGATCTCGCCGGCAATGTCTGGGAATGGACCTCGACCTGCTTCGACCGCAGCGAGCTAGATGAGGCCGGGGCAATCATCAGGACCAGGCCCAATTGCGGTGTCCGCCTCGCGGAGGGAGCACATCGCGCCTACGTCACCGACTTCATCCGCGATGCCCGCGCCGGCGGCTGCGCCACCGGCGTGCCGCCCGCCAATCTCGGCTTCCGCCTGGTGCGCGAGCCGAGAGCCTGGATGAGCCGCATCGCCTCCCACTTCGCCAAAACCTGACGGCGAACGTCTGGAAGAACGCGGGAAGCTGCTGGGCCGGCGCTGGTGAGCCGGCCTCGCTTCTATCAGGTGTTCTTCAGCGCGACACGGAATTCGGCGTCGGTCTTGGCCTTCACCTCGTCGAGCGTGACGCCGTCGGCGAGCTCGATCAGCGCCATGCCGTCATTGCCATGCTTGTCGATGGTGAAGACCGCGAGATCCGTCACCACCATGTCGACGACGCGCTCGCCGGTCAGCGGCAGCGAGCACTGCTTGAGCAGCTTCGGGCCATCCTTGGCGCTGTGCTCCATGACCACCACGACGCGCTTGACGCCGGCGACGAGATCCATCGCACCGCCCATACCTTTCACCATCTTGCCGGGGATCATCCAGTTGGCGAGATCGCCGTTCTGGGCCACCTGCATGGCGCCGAGGATGGACAGATCGATATGGCCGCCGCGCACCATGCCGAACGAATCCGCCGACGAGAAGTAGCTCGTGATCGGCAGCTCGGTGACCGTCTGCTTGCCGGCATTGATGAGGTCGGGATCCTCCTCGCCCTCATACGGGAACGGACCCATGCCGAGCATGCCGTTCTCGCTCTGCAGCGCGACGTCGACACCCGGCGGAATGAAGTTCGACACCAAGGTCGGAATGCCAATGCCGAGATTGACGTAGAAGCCGTCACGCAGCTCTTTCGCCGCGCGCGCGGCCATCTGCTCTCTGGTCCAGGCCATCAGACTTCCTCTCCCGTTCCGGCCGCAGCGGCCGCGGTCTCGCGCTTGCGCGTGGTGCGCTGCTCGATGCGCTTCAACGCCGTTCCGACCTCGACGATGCGCTTCACGAAAATGCCGGGCGTGTGGATGTGATCGGGATCGATTTCGCCCGCCGGCACCAGATGCTCGACCTCGGCTACCGTGACCTTGGCCGCAGTCGCCATCATCGGATTGAAGTTCCGCGCGGTCTTGCGATAGACGAGGTTTCCGGCGGTGTCGCCCTTCCAGGCGTGGACGATGGCGAGATCGGCGAACAGGCCGCGCTCCATCAGGTATTTCTCGCCGTCGAATTCCTTGACCTCCTTGCCTTCGGCCACCAGCGTGCCGACGCCGGTCTTGGTGTAGAAGGCCGGGATGCCGGCGCCGCCGGCGCGAATGCGCTCGGCGAGAGTTCCCTGCGGGCAGAATTCCAGTTCCAGCTCGCCCGCCAGATATTGCTGGGCGAACAGCTTGTTCTCGCCGACATAGGACGAGATCATCTTCTTGATCTGATGCGTCTCGAGCAGGCGGCTGAGCCCGATGCCGTCGACGCCGGCATTGTTGGACACCACCGTCAGGTTCTTCACGCCGGCGTCGCGAATTGCGTCCGACAGCGTCTCGGCGATGCCGCACAGGCCGAAACCGCCTGACATGATCATCATGCCGTCCTTGAGCAGGCCGGCGAGGGCCGTTTTGGCGTCGGGATAGACCTTGTTCATGCGGAAATGACCTGATGCAAAGAAACGGCTGAAAGCCGAGAGCGATCGGATTATTAGGCGAAATCTTCGCAATGCGTCAATGCGGCGCTCCCTGCGCTCGGCTTTCCTCTTGTGCGCGCACGCAAGGCGCGCTTTAAGCGCGCGCATTGATGCTTCGTACCGGATGTTCCGGTGCGACAATGGGCTGCCGCCGCAATCCCGTCCTACCTGCGGCACAGCCTTGAAAGCGTCAAGAAAACCCATCAAGTTGTTGATGTTGGCACGGGATTTCGGCGACCCCTGCCTATCTTCAGGAACCAGCGACCCCAACGACATCCACGATATGTCCGTGACCATGGCCCAAGGAATGAGGCGCCTCGGGACGCCGATTGCGGCGCTGCTCGGGTTGGCGCTGGCCGGCCTGGTGGCAAGTTCCTGGCTTGTCAACCGCGACGCGCTGCGCAGCGCGATCGAGGCCCAGATCCGCGCCGTGACCGGGCTCGATCTCGTCGTCAAAGGTAACATCGACGTCTCGGTGTTTCCCGGCAGCTATGTGTCTTTCCACGACGTCGGCCTGAAGGGCGGCGGCACCGACGATCCCGCGCTGCGCGTCGACGTGCTGACGGCCAATCTGCGGCTGCTGCCGCTGCTCTTGCAACGCTTCGAGATCGCCGACGTGATGATGCTGCGGCCGCAGATCCATGTCGTGCGCGAAGCCGACGGCACCAGCAACTGGACGCCGTTCATCCAGACCATCGCGCGGACCATGCGTCCCGGCGCCGAGAACCAGATGTCGTTCTCGGAGATCCGGATCCAGGATGGCATCCTGGCATTCGAGGACACCGGCACCCAGGCCGAGGAGAAGCTCGACGATATCGACCTGTCGCTGGCCTGGCCCTCGATCTCGCGCTCCTTTGCCGCCACCGGGCAGTTCGACTGGCGCGGCCAGCGCATCGAGGGCTCGGTCAGCGCCAGCGACTTCCTCGCGGCGCTTTCCGGCGATCGCTCCGGATTGAAGATGCGGCTGGCGAGCCCGCCGCTGAAGCTCGCCTTCGACGGCACCGTCGCCAACCGCACCAGCGCGTTGATGGAAGGCACGCTGACCGTCGATAGCCCATCGCTGCGTGAGGCGCTGCGCTGGACCGGACAGACGCCGCTCGGTGCCGGCGGCTTCGGCCGCTTCGCGCTACGCGCGCGCGCCAACGTGGTCGGCGCCTCGATCGCGCTGACCAACGTCAATGTCGAGCTCGACGGCAATGCCGCCGAAGGCGTGATGACCTACAGCAATAACGGCCGCCAGACCCTGCAGGCGACGCTTGCAGCCGATGCGCTCGATTTCACGCCCTACATCTCGACCTTCCGCCTGCTCGCCAACGGCGCGCGCGACTGGAATCGGCAGATGTTCGACCTCAAGGCGCTGTCGACCACCGATCTCGACATGCGCCTGTCGGCGGCCAGGGTCACCGTCGGCTCTTCCAGGCTCGGCCGCACCGCGTTCGGCGCGAACCTGCGCAACGGCGTGCTGGCGCTCTCGGTCGGCGAGGCGCAGATGTATGGCGGCATCGTACGCGGCTCGTTCGGCGTTGCGCGCGCCGACACCATGGCCGACGTCAAGGCCGAGCTGCAGTTCACCGACGTCGACCTGCAGGCCTGCGCGGGCGAGTTGTTCGGCGTCTCCTCGCTGTCCGGCCGCGGCAATCTCAATGTCTCGCTGACCGCATCGGGTTCGAGCCCGTTCGGCTTGGCACAGTCACTCGACGGCAGCGCGACCCTCACTGGACATGACGGCGCGATCTCCGGCTTCAATGTCGAGCAACTGCTGAAGCGGCTGGAGCGGCGGCCGCTGTCCGGCAGCGGTAATTTCCGCTCCGGCTCGACTCCTTATGAAAACCTCACGGTTGCGGTGAAGTTCTCCGATGGCGTCGCCACCGCCGACGACATCCGCGTCGAGGGGCCGACGGCGCGCATCACCATGACCGGCACGGCCTCGGTGCCGACGCGCGAATACGACTTCAAGGGCGTGGCCAGCCTGCCGCAGGCTGCCAACGGCGGCAACACCTTCGAGCTGCCGTTCGTGGTGCAGGGACCATGGGAGGATCCGCTGATCTTTCCCGACCCCGAAAGCCTGATCCGCCGCGCACCGGCGGCGGCACCGCTGCTCGACGCGGTCAAGGACAAACTCGGGGCGGTGAAGGACAAAAATGTGCGCTCCATGCTCGAGCGCTTCACCGGCGGCCTGAAGCCGGCGCCGACGCCGCAGGAGACCCCTACTCCTGTGCCGAGCGACACGCCGACCGCGGACGATCAGAACAAGCAGAATTAACCATCACAGCGGCGCGGCATCGTCACGCTGCGCGCAACGCAATCGGTGTTGTCCCGGCCTTGCGCCGGGACCCATAATCACTGCTGTAAATTGTCTTGCGCGACGTCTCGACCTACGTGCGTTACGGCACGGCCGCGGCGTATGGGTCCCGGGTCGATGCCCGGGACGACGGCGAGGATTTTGCAACGGCGCGTCGCGACGACGCAGTCCACACGACCTATGTCTGAGAACATCCCGCTAGATCGGCCCAGTTCCCTGCGCTAGTGTCCCGGCCTCAAACCGATCGGACAAAGATCGGCCAACAGGGAGAGACACGCGTGAAATCCAGAGGAATGGGTGCGCTGATCCTGGCAGTCGCGACTGCAGGGTCCTTTTGCGTTGCGGCACCGGCCATCGCCCAGGACACCATCACCGTCTGGTGGGGCAAAGGCTTCTACAAGTCCGAAGACGATGCTCTGCTCAACGTCGTGAAGAAGTTCGAGGCGAAGACCGGCATCAAGGTCGAGCTGTCGCAATACGCGATCCAGGACATGATTCCGAAGACGGTCGCAGCGCTCGATTCCGGCACCGTGCCCGATGTCGCCTATTCCGACAGCTACGACGTGCAGGCGCAGGGCAAATGGGCCTATGAGGGCAAGCTCGAGGATCTCTCGGACATCCTGGTGCCGATGAAGTCGGCGTTCGCGCCGAACACGATCGAGACCGCCTATCTCTATAACGACGTCGCCAAGAAGAAGGCCTATTACGGCTTCCCGCTGAAGCAGCAGAGCATGCACGTGCAGATCTGGGGCGACATGCTGCAGAAGGCCGGCTTCAAGCAGAGCGACATCCCGACCAAATGGGAGGACTACTGGTCGTTCTGGTGCGACAAGGTGCAGCCGGCAATTCGCAAGGCGACCCGCGAGCGCATCTACGGCGTTGGCCAGCCGATGGGCGTGGAATCCACCGATTCCTTCCAGTCGTTCTACACCTTCATGGATGCCTACAACGTCAAGCTGGTCGACGACGACGGCAAGCTCCTGGTCGACGATCCCAAGGTGCGCGACGGCCTGATCCACGCGCTGAAGGATTATACCGACACCTACATCAAGGGCTGCACGCCGCCCTCCTCCACCACCTGGAAGGATCCGGACAACAACGTCGCCTTCCACAACAAGACGATCGTGATGACCCACAATTTCACGATCTCGATCGCCGCCAAGTGGTTCGAGGATTCCACCAACCCCGCGCTGACGCCCGAGCAGCGCGCCGCCGGCAAGAAGGCCTATGAGGAGGACATCATCACCGCGTCCTTCCCCAACAAGCCCGATGGCACGCCGATCAAGTACCGCTCCGACGTCAAGACCGGCCTGATCTTCACCAATGCCAAGCACAAGGAGCAGGGCAAGGAGTTCATCAAGTTCCTGATGCAGGAAGAGAACCTCGGGCCCTACGTGGAGGGCGCGCTGGGACGCTGGTTCCCGGTGACCACGGCCGGACAGGCGAGCCCGTTCTGGCAGGCCGATCGCCATCGCAAGGCGGTCTACAACCAGTTCACCGGCGGCACCGCGCCGTTCGACTTCACCAAGAACTACAAGTTCACGATTCTCAACAACGAGAACGTCTGGGCCAAGGCAATGAACCGCGTGGTCAGCGAGAAGGTGCCGGTCGACAAGGCCGTCGACGAGCTGATCGCGCGTATCAAGGAGGTCGCGGGTTAGGCAGAGTGGCGGCCCCGACAGCAACTGGTGTCGTCCCCGCCGAGCGCGCAATTGCGCGCGTGGAGCGGGGACCGATAACCACAGGCCGTCGTGCTGACTCAAAGTCGTTGAACAGCGTCTTCCAACACGAACGCCGGGGCGTATGGGTCCCGGCGTTCGCCGGGACGACGAAAGTAACTGGGACGAGTAACTCACATGGCGATCACGCTTTCAGCATCCGATCCGGCAATAGCCGTCGCACCGCGACCGGCGCGGCTGACGATGCCGCAGGTCTGGGGCATCGTGATGCTGGCACCCTACCTGCTCGTCTTCCTCGCCTTCGTGGTCTATCCGGTCGGCTATGGCCTGTGGCTGGCGCGCCAGCCGGCGAGCTATGTCGCGCTGTTCAACGATCCGATCTTCGCGCGCGCTGCCGTCAACACGCTGATCTTCCTGGTCATCGGCATCAATTTCAAAATGCTGGTCGCGCTGTTCCTGTCCGGCTTCTTCGTGCAGCAGCGTGCCTGGATCAGATGGCTCTCGGTGATCTTCATCCTGCCCTGGGCGGTGCCCTCGATCCCGACCATCCTGTCGGTGCGCTTCATGTTCAATCCCGAATGGGGCGTGGTCAACCAGCTCATCTTCCAGTTCACCGGAGATGACGGCCCGAACTGGCTGAACAATCCGGCGATCGCGCTGACGATGGCGATCGGCGTCCACATCTGGAAGTCACTGCCGTTCTGGACGCTGATCCTGATGACCGGGCGGCTCGCGATCTCGAACGACCTGTTCGAGGCCGCCGATGTCGACGGCGCCACCTGGTGGCAGAAATTCCGCTACGTCACCTGGCCGTCGATGCAGACGCTCTATGTCACCTGCACGCTGCTGTCGATGATCTGGACGCTCGGCGACTTCAACAGCGTCTATCTGTTGACCGGCGGCGGACCTGCCGACCTGACGCATGTGCTGTCGACCCTCGGCATTCGCTATCTCAGGCTCGACCAGCTCAGCCTGGCGATGGCCTCGATCGTCTGCGCCATGCCGCTGGTGCTGCCTTTGGTCTATTTCATGATGAAACGGCTGTCCCGATGAAGCTTCCCGCTGTTGGCGAAATCACTTGGCCTGAGATGACTTGGCGCGACATCGGCACCGAGGCGCGGCTGCTGCTGATCGGCATTCCGGTCTTCGTCTGGACCATGATCCCGATCTACCACATGTTCCTGTTTGCGATCTCGCCGAAGGAGGATGCGTTCTCCGGCAAGCTGTGGCCGGACCATCCGACCCTGCACAATTTCGAGATCGTATTCCGCGAGCAGCATTACTTCCTGCGCGATTTCTGGGTGCAGTTCGGCAACTCGGTGCTGATCGCCGCCGCCGTCGGCGCACTGACGCTCGTCATCGCCACCTGCGCGGCGTTCGCGATCTCGCGGCTGCGCGTGCCCGGCAGCCGGATGGTGATGAACCTGGCGCTGTTCACCTATTTCATCCCGGCCGCGTTCCTGGCCGTGCCGATGTATCGCACCATGGGCAAATACGGCCTGCTCAACAATCACTGGGCGCTGATCCTGGCGATGGTGACCATCGCGTCCCCCTATGCGATCTGGGTGTTGAAACAGGCGTCGGACAAGTTGCCGGTCGAGCTCGATGAAGCCGCCGTGATGGACGGCGCGAGCCCGTTGCAGATTTTCCGTCTGGTCTATGTGCCGCTGATGATGCCGTCGCTGGTCGCGATAGGCACCTATGCGGTGCTTCTGGCCTGGAACGAATATCTCTACGCGTTCCTGCTGCTGTCGAACGACAAGGAGATCACGCTGCCCGTGGCGCTCGGCAACTTCCTTGCCGCCGACGATTCGCCCTGGGAGCTGTTGATGACCACCGGCTTCATCTACGCCCTGCCGCCGGCCGCCGTTTATTACGTCTTCCGGCGCTACATGGTCGGCGGGCTGACGGCGGGTGCTGTGAAGTCGTAGGGTCTACAGCGGCGCGGCGCTCTTGCCGCGCTCGCTCGACAGCTTCGAGGCCAGCGAGGCCACCACGATCACGACCGCGATCAGGCCGATCACCAGCGTGCAGATGGCGTTGATCTCGGGCTTCACCCCGAGCCGCACCTCGGAATAGATCCGGATCGGCAGGGTCGCCGAGCCGGGCCCGGTGGTGAAGCTCGCGATCACGAGATCGTCGAGCGACAGCGTAAAGGCCAGCATCCAGCCGGCGGCGACCGCCGGCAGGATCAGCGGCAGGGTGACGAGCACGAAGGCGCGCAGGGGATCGCAGCCGAGATCCATCGCGGCCTCCTCCAGGCTCTTGTCGAGCACAACAAGACGCGCCTGCACCACCACGGCAACGAAGCACATCGTCAGCGTGGTGTGCGCGATCGTGACGGTCCAGAAGCCGCGCTCAGCGTTGAGCGCGACGAACAGGAGCAGCAGTGACAGGCCGGTGATCACCTCGGGCATGACAAGCGGCGCATAGAGCATGCCGGAGAACAGCATGCGGCCGCGGAACCCCGCGCCGCGTGACAGCGCCACCGCCGCGAGCGTGCCGAGCGCGGTCGCGATGCTGGCCGAGGCCACCGCGACGCGCAGGCTCATCAAGGCCGCATCGATCATGGCGCCGTCATTGAAGAACTCGCGGTACCAGCGCAGCGACCAGCCGCCCCACACCGTGACCAGGCGCGAGTCGTTGAAGGAATAGATCACCAGGATCAGGATCGGCAGGTACAGGAACGCCAGCCCGAGCGAGAGCGCGGCGATGTTGAAGCGCGAGAGGCGGGTGGGTTTAGGAGCCGTCACCATGCTCCACTGCGCTCCCCACGCCGTTGTGGGCCGCGGTTGAGGGTGCGGGGATCACGAGCGCCGCGTTCGTGAGCGACCCCCCTCCCTAGCCTTCCCCCACAAGGGGGGAGGGAACAGAGCCGCGCAAGCGGCGAGACGGTCGCCACTTTGAAGCGCAAGAAGCGGATGGATTTGGCTATGATCCCGCTTTGCGCGTTCCAAGCGAAAGCCTCTCCGTTTCCTCCCCCCTTATGGGGGAGGGTCAGGGAGGGGGGTACCCAGGAAAGACTGCCGATGCTCATCACCGCTCCTCCAGCTGCCGGCGCTGCAGCCGGTCGTAGAGCAGAAGCGGGGCGAGCAGCACGATCAGCAGCACCACGGCGATGCTGGAGGCCACCGGCCAGTCCTTGTTGGTGAAGAATTCCAGCCACAGCGTCTGGCCGATCATCAGGGATTGCGAGCCCGCGAGCAGGTCGGGGATCACGAACTCGCCGACAATCGGGATGAAGCACAGCAGGCAGCCGGCGCCGACGCCAGGCAGCGACAGCGGGAAAGTCACGAGCCAGAAGGTCTCGCGCCTGTTGGCGCCGAGATCGGCGGCGGCCTCTTCCAGCGCCGGCTCCATCTTCGACAGCGTGGCAAAGAGCGGCAGGATCATGAACGGCAGATAGGAATAAACGATGCCGAGATACATCGCGGTGTCGGTCGACAGCCACACCACCGGCGCGGACACCAGGTGCAGCGCGACGAGAATCTGATTCAACAGACCATCGTGCTGGAGGATGTTGATCCAGGCATAGATGCGGATCAAGAACGAGGTCCAGAACGGCACGATCACCAGCATCATCGCGATGCCCTGCCAGCGTTGCGGCAGCCGCGCCATGCCGTAGGCGATGGGATAGCCGATCAGAAGCAGGATCGCGGTCGCGATCGCCGCCACGATGACACTGCGCAGATAGGACACGAGATACAGATTGTCCGACAGCAGCAGCCGGAAATTATCCAGAGATAGCGCGGCGAAGGCATTCTGAAGCGCGACCCAGCCAGCGGTCAGATCGAACACCGGCGTATAGGGCGGCTGCGCGATCTCGGTCTGCGACAGGCTGATCTTGAGGACGAAGCCGAACGGCACCAGGAAGAACAGCACCATCCAGAGATAGGGCGCGATCGCGGCGAAGCGCGCCGGCCGCGAGAAGATGCGGCGCGCGCTCATCGGTCCAGCACCACGCAGTCGTCGGGCGTGAACCAGGCGACGACACGCTGGCCGATGCCGTAGCCGTCGACGTCGAGCCGTGCGGTGTTGGTCACGGCGGCACGCAGGACCGGACCGCTGTCGAGCTTCACCTTGTAGATCGTGGTGCCGCCGAGATAGTTGGCATCAAGAATGACGCCCTCCATTCGGTTGATCGCATGCGCGGCCGCTGCATCGGTCGCGGGCCCCCGCCGGGCCAGCCTGATCTTCTCCGGTCGGATCGCGACGCACACCTTGGGGCCGGCCAACGCGCGCTGCGGTTCGGTGGCCACGAGCTCGCCGGCATCGCGCGTCGCGACCGCGAGACGGCGCATCGCCCGCGTCTTCACCTCGCCTTCGAACAGATTGATGTCGCCGACGAATTCGGCGATCCAGCGCGACACCGGCTCCTCATAGAGCAGCCGCGGGCTCGCCACCTGCGCGAGCCGGCCGGCCTGCATCACGCCGATCCGGCCCGCCACCGTCATCGCTTCGTCCTGGTCGTGGGTGACGATGATAAAGGTCATGCCGAGGCGCCGCTGCAGCTCCATCAGCTCGACTTGCGTGCTTTCGCGCAGCTTCTTGTCGAGCGCGGCCATCGGCTCATCGAGCAGCAGCACCTGCGGTCGCCGCGCCAGCGAGCGGGCCAGCGCCACACGCTGCCGCTGGCCGCCCGAGAGCTGGTCCGGCTTGCGCTTCTCCAGCCCCTCCAGCTTGACCAGCGCCACCATCTCCGCGACGCGCGCGGCGATGTCGGCGCGCGCCATGCCGGCCCGCTTCAGCCCGAAGGCGATGTTGTCGCGAACGGACAGGTGCGGAAACAGCGCATAGTTCTGGAACATCATGTTGACCGGCCGGTGATGCGGCAGCACCGGCGCGATGTCCTCGCCCGCCAGCAGGATGCGCCCCTCGTCCGGCGCCTCAAAGCCTGCGAGCATGCGCAGCAGCGTGGTCTTGCCGCAGCCGGAAGGCCCCAGCAGCGCAAAGAACTCGCCGGCGCGAATCTCGAGCGAGACCCCGTCGACCGCGCGGGAGCCGCCGAAGCTCTTCACCACCCCCTCGATGCGCAGCAGTGGCTGCCCCAAATCTGGCAACGGCACGGTTTTTACCGGCGCAGCAGTCGTCTCGATATTCGCGATGTCCTCAGCCATGTCCCGATGAGCGTTGCGATCATGGCTGCAAGCTAGCGGCGGCGAGGGCGCGGCTCAACCTTGGCGACCTCGCTATCCCCGCTCCCTTCGCTGACTGTGGCAGAGTGGCCTGCCCCGCTCGCCGTCGCCATGAACGCCGCCAGCGCCTCCTGCGCGGCTGGCGACATCGTCAGCCCGAGCTTGGAGCGTCGCCACAGGACGTCGTCCGGGAAACGCGCCCATTCCTTGGTCATGAGATAGCGCACCTCGGCTTCCGATAGCTCCGGCCCGAAGCTTTGGCCGAGATCGTCGCGGGTCTTGGCCCCGCCGAGCACATCGTCCAGGCGTGAGCCATAGGCGCCGACCAGCCGCTGCGCCTCAGTCTCGGTCAGGAAGCGCCAGCGCTCGCGCGCCGCCTCGACCTCGGCGTCGAAGCGATCCCAGGCGAAATCGCCGCCCGGCAACGGGGCCGTGGCCGTCCAGCGCGGTGCCATCGGAAACAGCCGCGCAAGCCGCGACACCGCCCGCTCGGCGCGCCGCCGTGCCGTGGTAACGTCGCCACCGAACACCGTCAGCAGCGGCGCTTTCCTACGCCGCGCGCTAAAACTCACCGCGCCAGCCATCGCCGCCCCCCTGCTTGCGCGCGAAAACACCATGTTGGCGCCGGAGATGATCCTGACGACATCGACGGGCTGGATCTGCTGACGGAAATAGCGGTTGGCGGCGGTACACAGGTAGACGACGTCCTCGGCCGGCGCAGTCACGACGGCCGGATCGCCGGTGAAGGGATGGGCCACGGTGCCGATCAAGGTGAACACACGCATGTAGGGACTGGCGAAGATCAGCCGGCCATCGCTGTTCTGGAACACGTAGACGGCATCGACATCGAACAGGCGGGGCACCACGATCTGGCTGACGCGGCGGGCGATCACCCGCGGCGGCGGCTGACGCAGCACCATCTCCGCGGTCGAGGCGCTCCAGGCCCCCGTGGTGTTGGCCAATGCCCGGGCCGTCAGGACGCGGCGGTGGCCACGATCGATCACCGCGAGCCGCCAGACGCGCTCGCGATCGGCGCGGATGCAGCGCGCACCGGTGCGGATCTCGGCGCCGCGTTCGGCGGCGTCCAGCGCGGTGAGCACGACCAGGCGGGAATCGTCGACCAGGCAGTCCGAATATTCAAACGCCGTGCCGATCGGCCGCTTCAGCGCATCGCCGATCGGGTGGTGCGTGACATCGAGCGTGGTCGCGCCCGGCAAGCGGCGGCCCGCCAACCGGTCATAGAGCCAAAGCCCTGCCCGCAATCGCAGCGGCGGCCGCTCATTGGCGTGGGCAGGGATCACGAACCGCGTCGGCCGCACGAGATGGGGCGCGATGCCGAGCCAGACGTTGCGCTCGGCGAGGTCTGCACGGACCCGTAGGAAACCGCGCCGCTCCAACGCGGCGAGATCGCCATGCACCAGCCGCGAGGTCGCTGAAGACGCGGCGCCGCCGAGATCGCCCTGCTCGAGCAGGATGACGCGCAGGCCGCGGCCAGCAGCGTCGCGCGCCAAGCTCGCGCCGTTCAGCCCGCCGCCGATGATCGCCAGATCGTAGTCCGCCATGCGCTTAAGTCTTCGGGTGGCACGCGCCCGATGCGCGCTGTCGCCTATCCGATCTTGCGCACTGACTCCACGACATTGTCATTACTGCGGCCGACCAGCCCGTCATATTTTTCGATCGGCATCGGCTTGCCGAGCAGGTAGCCTTGAACCGAGTCGCAGCCTTCTTCGGCGAGGAAGCCGAGCTGTTCCAGGGTCTCGACGCCTTCGGCCACGATCGACATGTTCATGCCGTGTCCGAGATCGATCACTGCGCGCACGATCGCCGCCGATTGCGGGTTGCGGCCGAGATTCATGACGAAGGCGCGGTCGATCTTGATCTTGTCGAATGGGAAAGCCTGCAGATAGCTCAGCGAGGAATAGCCGCTGCCGAAATCGTCCATCGAGATGCGGACGCCGAGCGCTTTCAGCCGGCGCAGCAGCCCGAGGCCGCGGTCGAAATCCTCGATCAGCACACCCTCGGTGATCTCGAGCTCGAGCCGGTCGGGGGCAAGCCCCGTCTCCAGCAGGATCGAATGTACCAGGCCGACGAGATCGCCGTGCACGAACTGCGCCGGTGACAGGTTGACCGCGATCTGCAGCGGCTTCGGCCAGGATGCGGCCTCGCGGCAGGCCTGCCGCAGAATCCATTCGCCCATCTCGACGATCAGGCCGCTTTCTTCCGCGAGCGGAATGAATTCGCTCGGCGGGACGAAGCCGCGCACCGGATGATGCCAGCGCGCAAGCGCCTCGAAGCCGATGATCTCGCTCGCGTCGACCGTGCGACCCGAGGCGGCCTGCGGCTGGAAGTACAGCGACAGCTCGCCGTTCCTGATCGCGACGGAGAGCTCCTGGTGCAGCACGCGGCGGTCGCGGATCTGCTGATCCATTTCGGGCTGATAGAAGGTGATGCTGCCGCGCGACTTCGCCTTGGCGCGAAACAGCGCGGCGCCGGCGTTGGCGAGCAGCGAGGCGCCATCGGAACCGTTGTGCGGGAACACCGAGATGCCCGTGGTCAGCGCGGTGCGGATCGGCTTGCCGTCGATCTGGAACTCGGCAGCGATCGCTTCGGCCAGCTGCTCGGCCAGCGCCTGGCCGGCTTCGGGCTGCTTGCCGTCGATGATCAGGCCGAATTCGTCGCCCGACAGCCGCGCCACCACGCCGCCACGTGCGGCATCGTGGACGCGGTGCGCCACCTCGACCAGGAGCTTGTCACCGATCGCATGGCCGAAGACGTCATTGATCTCCTTCAGGCCCTTGAGGTCGACGTTGAGCACGGCGAACTCCTCGTCCGTGCCCTCGCAGGCCTCGATCATCTGGCTCAGCGCCTGCAGGAAGGCGGCGCGGTTCGGCAGGTCGGTCAGGCCGTCATGATAGGCCATGTGGGCCATCCGCGATTCGGTCTGCCGGCGGTCGGTGACGTCCTCGTGGGTCTTGATCAGATATTGCGGCTCGCCGTTGTCGCCGAGCACGGTCATGCGGCGGGTCAGGAACAGCCGCAGACCATCCTTGGTCGAGATCGGATGCTCCTCGATCAGCAGCCCGCCCTTCTTGATCGCGGCATCATCGCGCGAGATGATCAGCTTCGCCTCGCGCGGATTGAAGATATCGGCTGAGGTCAGCCCGGTGACCTCCTCCCGCTTGCGGTTGAGGACGATCTCGGCGCTGCGATTGGCCAGCAGATAGCGACCGTCCGACACGCGTTCGACGATCACCGAGACCGGGATGTTGTCGACCACGAGCTCGAGGAATTTCTTGGTGTTCTCGAGCTCGGAGCTCAGCGAGCGGCGTTCGGTGTCGTCCTCGAACATCGCGATCAGGAATTCCGGCTCGTTCCTCTCGTTGCGCGCGATCACGCGGTTCGAGGCCAGGATGCGCGTCTCGCCGCCGCGCTCGACCACCAGCTCGCTGCGATAGCTCGCCTCCGACGCGGCCAGGGCTGCCTTCAAGGCGGCCTTGTCGGTGGCTTCGATATTCGCCGCGCTCACGGCCGAGAATATCTCAGTTGCATGGCTGCCGACGATGCGCTCGCGCGGCAGCCTCGAGAACTCCTCGAACGCCCGGTTGGCGAAGATGTAGCGGCCGTCCTCGATGCTCTTGGCGGCCACGCAGACCGGCACATGATCCAGCACTGATTCCAGGAACTGCTTGGTGGAGGCGAGCTGCCGGGCCAATTTGCGCTGCTCGGTGCAATCCTCATGGACGCCGACCGTGCCGCCGTTCGGCAGATGGAACAGCTTGGCGAGCACCGAACGTCCGTCAGGCAGCTCGGTGACATAACCTTCCGGCTCGAGGGCGCGCCTTGCATACTCCTCGATCGACACGTCGAGCTTGCCGCGCTGGCGCCGCAGCTCGATCAGGTCGCGGCCGCTGCAGCCGCGCGGAATCTCGGCACGTGTCAGGCCATAGATGTCCAGGAAGCGTTCATTATAGAACACGACACGGTTGTCGCGATCGGTCATGATGACGCCCTGGCTGAGATTGTTCAGGGCGGAGCTGATGAAGACGTTGCGACGCAGTTGCGCATGCCGGACGCGGCGCAGCGCCGAATTGACCCAGATCGCGATCGAGGCAAGAAAGGCGCAGATGACGACGCCGGCGATCAGAACTTCCCACGCCACGTTGGGATCGACGTCGCTCAGATAGCTCGATGACGAAGAATCCTGCGGGCCCGCCCAGGCGGACGCGAGCGGCATGGCGATCGCTGCCAAGCCTGCAATGGCGCATGCAGGAATCGTACTCTTGGCGCCTGCCTGCCAGATCTTCCCAGCCATCAATCACCCGCGGATTTCAGCAGCGGAGTGTCTGGCCTCACGGGTTTGGATCGGGTAAACGCGCTTTCACAAGCGCCGGCAAAAAGCCTCGCGACTTTTGCAATTGGCCCGTCATGATGAATGCTTGTTTAAATGCGCGGCCGCACCGCACACCAGGAGTTGCATTGAGCGCGTTTACGCTCCTTTCGGCTGTGGTCCCTATCGAGGTCCGGAGCCGGCATGGATAAGGTCGATTGTGTTGTCGTCGGGGCCGGCGTGATCGGCCTCGCCATCGCAAGGCGGCTGGCACAGGCCGGCCGCGAGGTCATCGTGCTGGAGGCGGCCGAGGGCATCGGCACCGTCACCTCATCGCGCAACAGCGAGGTGATTCATGCCGGCATCTACTACAAGGCCGGCAGCCTGATGGCGCGGATGTGCGTCAGCGGCAAGCATGCGCTCTATCGCTATTGCGACGAGCACGGCATTCCCTACCGCAATTGCGGCAAGCTGATCGTCGCGACCACGGCGAAGGAGACGGAGAAGCTCGACGGCATCCGCGGGCATGCGCAGGCCAATGGCGTCGAAGGCATGGAGCTGTTGTCCGGCGCGGCCGCGCGCGCGCTGGAGCCGGCACTGGCCTGCGAGGCAGCGCTGCTGTCGCCCTCGACCGGGATCATCGACAGCCACGCCTACATGCTGTCGCTGCGCGGCGACGCCGAGGCGGCCGGCGCGGCCTTTGCCTTCCACACGCCGCTCGAGCGCGCTGTCGCCGACGCTGATCACATCGAGATCGACGCCGGCGGCGCGCAGCCGATGTCGCTGGCCTGCCGCCTGCTCGTCAACGCCGCCGGGCTGAGCGCGCCGGCGGTGGCGCGGCTGATCGAAGGCATGCCGCTGCAGCTCATTCCGCCGGCCTATCTCGCCAAGGGCAACTACTTCAGCTGCAGCGCGCGGGCGCCGTTCTCGCATCTGATCTATCCGGTGCCGGAGCCCGGCGGCCTCGGCGTCCATCTCACGCTCGACATGGCGGGCCAGGCTCGCTTCGGTCCCGACGTGGAATGGGTCGACCACATCGATTATGCCGTCGATCCCGCGCGCGCCGAGCGCTTCTATCCCGCGATCCGCAAATACTGGCCGACGCTGCCTGACGGTGCGCTCATGCCGAGCTATTCCGGCATCCGGCCGAAGATCGTTCCGCCCGCGGTGGCCTCCCAGGATTTCATGATCCAGGGCCCGCGCGATCACGGCGTCGACGGGCTGATCAACCTGTTCGGAATCGAGTCACCCGGATTGACGTCGTCGCTGGCGATCGCCGACCATGTCGGCGAACTCGCTGGGGTCTGAGGCGATTGGAGACGTGCTCGCTCGGGAAATTAGGCGTGCGAAAAATCAGGCTTGGCTGCTTGCGGAAATAGGTCGTAACCCTAACAAGGCTGTCGGTGAGAGTGTTGTCCATTCGGACATCATCTGCACCTGAGATGGGCTGAGCCGCCCACCCCAGAGCAGAAAGAGCTACGCTGCTGATCTAGTGCCGATCCGGAAGTTCGCAAACTGATACGAACTTCAAAGTCCATCGCACTAGTGAAGCGTTTCGGTGGCTTGCTTCAAGCGCTCGATCTCGTCCTTTACCATCAATTTTCGTCGCTTTAATTCGGCGATCTGCAAATCATCCGTTGATGGGTGCAGGAGCGCTTCGTGTAGTTCGTTCTCCAGAACTCTGTGCTTGCGCTCCAATTCAACGAGATGCGCCTGTATTGCCATTCGCGACCTCCTTGGTAGGTTTCCGCCTCAGATTCGTTGAGGGCTACAAAGTGTACACCAGTCCTTTGTCATGTCGATGGGGCCAGATACCACAGCGGCAAATTTGAGCACCATGTGTAATGAAGCGTGAGCACCCAAAATACCAATGCCCCTCCGTTTCCTAACCTGAAATTCATGGGATAGGCCGAAAGCTTCGACGTCCATGGGTTGCATGAAACAGTTCCGGGGGTGATATTTGAACCTCCTCCTGCAACCGTTTCCCCCTCCTCCCGCTTTTTTGCTATCATAGAACATGGCCGACCAAGACGAGCGCGAACTGCAGGCCGAACTCGCACGCCTGCAGCAGGAACACCGCGATCTGGACGCGGCTATTGATGCGTTGCATCAATCGCCGGCACCGGATCTTCTGCGCCTGCAACGGCTGAAAAAGCGCAAATTGCTGCTGCGAGACCGGATTGCTTTCATCGAAGACCAGATCACGCCCGACATCATTGCGTGATGCTGATCGCTGATCCGCGACGATTGGATTATTCGATAGCTCAGAACACCTGAGACGACCGGATCTTATTAGTTCTAGGTTGCAGCACGCTGCGGTCGAACTGCGGCCTGCACCCGTCCTCGATCACAAGCATATCGCCGTGTGTCCCCTCGATCCGTCGCCTGCGATCCAGAAATCTCCGATTGACAATCTGGAACAAAAAGAGAACAATAAGAACGAAACCATCACCACACGAGAGATCAGTCGATAGTTCCAAACCGGATGAAATCCAGGACGGTTCCCATGCCCACAGCCTTCTCTACGGACAACAGCGTTTACGAGCAGGCCTGCGACCAGGCGATCGCAATGTGCGACGGCAACCTGCGCTCGACCATCAAGGCGCTGATCATGGCCAATGAATATCTGGAAGCCGAGCTGCAGGAGCTGCGCGCGACGATTGCCTGCGGCTGCATGCCGAACAACGTCGTTGCCATCAGCGGCGATGCGGCCTGAAGCCCGGTGACGTCGCTGCACTGCGCGGCACCGCATTCGGAAATTGAAAGGAGAACGAGGAGACGACGCCATGGCCGAGATCACCTACTATGTCGCGATGCCCTTCCTGCGCGACGAGTCCGGCTTGCTGATCGCAGGCAATGCCGAGGAATGCCAGAGCTCGACGACGGCGCTGCGCCGCGCGGAGATGATGTCGCGGCTTGCCGGCAATATCGGCGCCGTCGCCTTCAGCCGCAGCGGCGATCCGATGATGGGCGAGTTCCGCGATGCGCGCCTGTTGCGCAGCTTCGGTCAGGTCCCGGAGGATCTCGGCGAGCTCTGAGCGGTACGCTCGGGCGCCGTGACCTCGGCCTGCAGCCGCCGCTGCGCCTTGCGGACATACATGGCGCGATCGGCCGCTTCGAACGCGCTCTGCGCGTCCATCCCCATGTCCAGGATCGCGACGCCGGCGGAAGCGCCAGCGTGAACCGTGGTGTTGTCGAAGCTGAAGCTCAACTCGTCGATCGCCCGTTCCAGCGCGATGGCCTTGCCACCTGCATCGACCTCATCCAGGTTCCAGAGGAGGACGCCAAATTCGTCGCCGCCCAGCCGGCCGACCACGTCCGAGGACCGCACCTGGCTCACGAGGGCGCCAGCCACCGCCTTCAGCACCTGGTCGCCGGCGGCATGCCCGAATGCGTCGTTGATCGGCTTGAGCCGGTCGACATCGAGCAGGATCAGGGCACCGGTGGCATGATAGCGCTTGATGTAGGCGATTGATCGGTCGAGTTCGCGCGAAAATCTGCGGCGGTTGACGATATCGAGCAGGAAGTCGCGTTCGGCGCTCGCCGTAAGGTCCTCTATCCGCTGCAGGGCCTTTGCGAGTTCACTTTTCAGGCGGCGGATGGTGCGCCCTATCGGTTCCGGCGTGGCCGAAGTTCCGGCGCCGCCTTCTGCCCGAAGCCGCCCTCGCCAATGTCGCGCGCGCTTCGCGGTCCTCCGGGCGGCTGCCATCCGCTTCTTTTTCATCGGATACCCCGCCCAGCCCATCTTATGCGCTTGCCCGGATTTACCAAGTCAGGATAGTCCATCGCTGTCCCCTTGCCAGTCCAGTTACCTTGGCTTGCCGCTGTTGGGCCCGGCCCTATACTCCGGTCCATGTTTCTGGATTCCCGAGAAGAATTGAGCTGAAGAATTGAGCTTATGACCGCCCCGATCGCCATCATCATGGGAAGCCAGTCGGACTGGGATACCATGCGCCATGCTGCCGAGACACTGGCAGCGCTTGGCGTGGACCACGAGGCGCGCGTCGTCTCTGCCCACCGCACCCCCGACCGGCTCTACGCGTTCGCCAAGGGCGCCAAGGCCGCGGGCTTCAAGATCATCATCGCCGGCGCCGGTGGCGCGGCGCACCTGCCGGGCATGGCGGCGTCCCTGACCGAGCTGCCGGTGTTCGGCGTGCCGGTCGAGTCCAAGGCGCTTTCGGGTCTAGATTCGCTGTATTCGATCGTGCAGATGCCAGCCGGCATTCCAGTCGGCACGCTGGCCATCGGCAGGTCGGGCGCGGTGAACGCGGCGCTGCTTGCCGCCAGCGTGCTGGCGCTGAACGACGCCGCGCTGGCGGGCCGCCTCGCCGCCTGGCGCCAGCAGCAGACCGATGCGGTCGCCGAGCGGCCGGAGGGCTCCGCGTGACTGGTACCGCCGCGCGTACGGTGAAGCTGAAGCCGGGCGACACCATCGGCATTCTCGGCGGCGGCCAGCTCGGACGCATGCTTGCGCTCGCCGCCGCGCGGCTCGGCCTGCGCTGCCAAGTGTTCTCGCCGGACCCGGACTCGCCGGCCTTTGACGTCGTGCTGAACGCCACCTGCGCCGAATATGCCGATGTCGAGGCCCTGGAGCTGTTCGCCAACGACGTCGATGTGGTGACCTACGAATTCGAGAACGTCCCATCCGCTGCCGCCATGGTGCTGGCTGCGAAGCGGCCGGTGCTGCCGGGCCGCAACGTGCTGGAGACGACCCAGGACCGCCTGACCGAGAAGGATTTTGTCACCTCGCTCGGCATCGCCACGGCGGCCTATGCGGAGGTATCCTCGGTCGCGAGCCTGCGCGAGGCGATCATGCGGATCGGCCTGCCGGCCGTGCTGAAGACAAGGCGCTTCGGCTATGACGGCAAGGGCCAGGCGATCATCCGCAAGGCCGACGATCTCGAGCGCGTCTGGGCCGAGCTCGGCACCAAAGCTGCGATCCTGGAGGCGTTCGTGCCGTTCGAGCGCGAGATCTCGGTGGTGGCCGCGCGCGGCGCTGACGGCCAGGTCGAATGCTTCGACGTCACCGAGAACGAGCATCAAAACCACATCCTGAAGACCTCGCGCGCGCCGGCCACAATCCCCGATGCAGTGGCGGAGCAAGCCCGCGCCATCGCCAGCCGGATCGCCACCGCGCTCGACTATGTCGGCGTGCTCGCGGTCGAGATGTTCGTGGTACCCGGCAAGGAAGGTCCGACCGTGCTGGTCAACGAGACCGCCCCTCGGGTGCACAATTCCGGACACTGGACGCTGGACGGCGCCTCGATATCGCAATTCGAGCAGCACATCCGGGCGATCGCCGGATGGCCGCTCGGCAAGCCGGTCCGCCATGGCCTCGTGACCATGACCAATCTGATCGGAGACGAGATCAACGATTACGAGCGCTGGCTGACCGTCCCTGGCGCGACGGTGCATCTCTATGGGAAAGGGGCGCCGCGCCCGGGCCGGAAAATGGGCCACGTCACCGAGATCGCGCCCCTGCCCGCGAAAACGGACTAAGAACGTAAAAACCCTCCTTTGCCGGCTAAACTTCTCGTCAACCCCTCGCGAGCGGGTGGACATCGCGGGCGTTGTCTGATACATCCGCGCGCTCAAGGTTAAGGGCGAGGCCTTTCTGCCAGCCCTTGCTTCACCAGATTCACAAAACCGATCTCCTGAGAAGAGGATGCCGCGTGCAGGTTCTCGTTCGCGATAACAATGTCGATCAAGCCCTCAAGGCGCTGAAGAAGAAGATGCAGCGCGAGGGTATTTTCCGCGAGATGAAGCTCCGCGGCCATTACGAGAAGCCGTCCGAGAAGAAAGCCCGCGAGAAGGCGGAAGCCGTGCGCCGCGCTCGCAAGCTGGCGCGCAAGAAGTTGCAGCGTGAAGGCCTGCTGCCGATGAAGCCGAAGCCGGTGTTCGGCGCAGGCGCGGGCGGTGATCGCGGCGCTGGCCGCGGACCGGGCGCGGGTCCGCGCGGACCGCGCTGAACCAAGCCGTCAAGTTCTTGGACTGATGATGCGCGGGCCTTTGGCCCGCGCTTTTATTTTGCCCGGGTCAGGACGCTGCAGCGGGCTGGCGCTAATTTAGCCGAATTGACTGGGAACCGACGAACACGACTTGGCGACCGGGCCGATTGGCGACCGGGCCGAAATCGCAGCTTCGGTCAAACAAAAAGCGGCAGCACATTGGCACTGCCGCTATCAGCCTCAAGAGTTATTCGGCGCTGCGTCGGCTATTTCGGCAGAACGGAGTGGAACACCGACTTCGCGGCCGAGACCATGTCCTGCGCTACGTTCGACATTTGATCCTTCAGCGACGGATCGCCACGGTCGGCCCGCAGATCGAGCGGGCGCGACGGCGGCGGCGTCGGGATCTCGGCGGGCGGCGTCATGCGGCCATCGACCTGGACCGATCCGGTGTAGGACGGGGCCCCCGCCGCATAGGGCGCACCATCGACCGTCGGCGTCGACACGCTGATCGGCGGCGGCAATGGACGAACCGGGGACAACGACGGCGCAGCCGTCACGACGCGGGGCGCATCCCCTGTCGCGCGCGCCGACTCCGATGAGCGGCCGCCTTCGCTGGCGCGCAGCCGCTCGATCGCCGCGCGCGCCAGGTCAGTCGCGTCACGACGCTCTTCCTGGGTGGCCGGCGTCTCGGCCGAACGGACAGCCGACTTCGGCGTCGCGCCGTGGCTCTTCTCGGGAGGCAGGCTCGCGGTCTCTGTCGACCTGGCGTCTGGCTTGGCTTCCTTGGCCTCGGCAGGCTTCTCGAGCGTGGCCTTGTCGGTAGTGGCCTTGTCGGTGACCGACTTCTCGGCGATGCCCTTGGCCTTGATGCCGGCGCTCGGGATATTGGAGATTTCGGCGGAAGTTTCGGCCGGCTTGGCGTCAGCCTTCACGCCGTCGATCTTCACAGAGTCGATCTTGGCGCCATCGGCCTTGCCGATATCGATCTTCGCAGAGTCGGCAGCCGACGGAGCGGCCGCCGCAGCGATGGCTGCGGCCGGGGTCGCGGGTTTGGCATTGATGTAGTGGTTGACGATGTAGGCCCCGAGGATGGTGGCAACCACCGACGGGACGATCTCCATGGTGAGCTTTGTGACGTATTTCAGCATCCTGACCACTCCCCGCACAGCGTTTGCGGGAACTTTGAGGCACAATTAGGGACCACGACCGCTCATCCGAATGTCTTTGCGGCTTTCGAGACACGCACGGAACTTGAGAGCGAAAGCAGCCGTTCAGGTTGACGAACTAACCTTCGCACAGAAGCCTGGATGCGACGACTCGGGAGCTACGGAAGCAGGTCTGATTTACCACAAATCAGCGACATTCCGGTAAACAAAAGCTTTAAGATTTCAGCTCGATCTCGAGGAACACGATCTCCGCGGCGGTCTCGTTCAGCACATCGTGTTCCACACCGGCCTTGCGGAAATAGGATTTCCCGATCGAAAGCCGGGCCTTGGAACGTTCCCCGCCAGGCGAGACGATCGTCATCTCGCCATCCGTGACCGGAACGATCACATAGTCCATCTCGTGGATGTGATGTCCGGTCGCGCTGCCGGGCGCCAGCCGCCATTCGGTCACCCGCACTTCGGGAGTGTCGACCTGGACCTCGGATTTGGCGCTGAGCATCGTCATCCTCTCTGTTTTGCTATGGGACAAATAGCATGAACAGGAATACGGCGAACACGACCATGTGGACCAGTCCAAACAGGACATTGGTCCTGCCCGCACCGAAGGTCAGCATGCTCAGCACGAATGTCAGGAACAGGAGCACCGTGCTCTGCGGGTCGAGCCCGAGCACGATGCGCTTGTTCAGCGTGTAGGTGGCGGCAGCGACCGCCGGAATGGTCAGGCCGATGGTGGCGAGCGAGGACCCGAGCGCCAGGTTGATGCTCTTCTGCAGGTCATTGGCCCGGGCGGCCCCGATCGCGGCGACGCTCTCCGGCAGCAGGATCAACAGCGCCACCAGGACTCCCGCCAGCGCCGGCGGCGCGCCGGTCGCCGCCACCGCGGCGTCGACGACGAGCGAAAATTTCTTCGCCAGCAGAACCACGCCGAGCAACGCGGCGAGCAGCAGGCCGACGCTGAGCGCGAGCATCGACCGCGGAAATTTCACACCATGCTCGTCCGTGTCGGAAGACGGCCCGACGAAATAGTTCCGGTGCCGCATGGTCTGCGTGTACAGGAACACCGCATAAAGCAGCATGGTGACGACGCTGACGAAGCCGAGCTGCGCGGCGGAGTAGACCGGACCAGGCGTGGTGAGCGTATAATTCGGCAGCACCAGCGTGATCGTGGCGAGCACGAACAGCACGCTGAGATAGAGATTCGCGCCGAGCACCTGGACATCCTGTTCGCGATAGCGCAGGCCGCCGATCAGGGTGCAGATGCCGACCAGGCCGTTGCAGACGATCATCACCACCGCGAACACCGTATCGCGGGCCAGTGCAGGCGCCGCCGTATCGCCGAGCATGATGGTCGCGATCAGCGCGACCTCGATCACCGTGACCGACAGCGTGAGCAGCAGCGTGCCATAGGGTTCGCCGAGCTCGTGCGCGATCACGTCGGCATGATGCACGGCCGCGAACACGGTGCCGAACAGGATGACGAGCAGCACCGCGGCGAACACCAGGCCCGTCGGCGACAGCGTGAAACTGTAATCCGTCACGGTGATAGCCGCGAACAGCAGCATCGACAGCAACGGGAAGATCCAGGCCGATCTCGGCATCGTGCCGTGTGCGCTCATTTGCTCCATCCAGCAAGAGATCCTGGCGCGCACTATGAAGCAAAGTTGCGGAGGCGTCAGCTTCCAGGTGCGTTGATGAATTGCAGCGCCGTTCGGGTCGCGCCGAACCGGTCGAGGTCATTGTGGCCACCGCCGGCGAACCGGACGAACTGCTTCGGCTCGTGCGCCAACGCGAACAGCCGCTCGCCGAATGCGATCGGTATCGCCGGATCGTTCTCGCCGTGCATGACCAGCAGCGGTGCGGCGACCTTTACGATGCGCTGGTCGGAACGGAATTGATCGCGCATCAGCAGGCCGACTGGAACGATCCGAAAGCGAAAGGCAGCAATGTCGACGATCGATGTATACGGCGCCTCCAGGATCAGCTTGCTGACCGGATGCGCGGCGGCGATCGCGGTCGCAACGCCGGTGCCGAGCGAAAAGCCCCAGGCGACGATACGCTCCGCGTCGTAGCGCTCCGCCGCAAAGGCATACGCCGCTTCGGCGTCCAGCAGCAGGCCGTGCTCGCTAGGGCTTCCGCTCGAGCCGGCATAGCCGCGATAGGACAGCGCGACCAGGCCGGTGCCATCGGATGTCAGCGCCTGGAAGCGGCCGGCCACGCCAGCAAGGTAATCGCCGTTGCCGGGAAAGTAGAGGACGACCTTGCGGCCCGGCTTGGCCGGCACGTGCCAGACGATGACCTTCTCGCCGTCGGCGCTGGTCAGCACATGTTCCTCGGCTTCCGGAAATCGCGCCTGCTCCGGCGTGATGCGGCCGACCGGCGGGGCCGGGAACAGCATCGCGCGCTGCATGACGAACAACGCGGCGAGGCCCACGCAGTAGAGCGCCGCGACGACGATCAGAAGCCATTTCAGGACGGTCATGCAGCGCGCCGCCGCTTGCTCTCACACATCGGTCGTCACAACGACAGGCTCGGCAGCACGGCTTCGCGTACGACGCGGATCGGCGGCATCCATTGATCCGGCGCGCTGTAGTTGCCCGCGGTGACGACGATGATCAGGTCGAGATCGGGCATGACGTAAAGCCGCTGGCCACCATTGCCGGCGGCGCCGACCCAATGTTCCAGATGCACCTTGCCGCCGGCGAGAAACTCCATGTCGCCGAGATACCATTGATAACCATAGCGCTGCAGCTCGCTGGCGGAGACGCGCGGCGCCAAGCATTCCGCGAGCCATTCCGCAGGCACCACCTGACGCTCGCCGGCCTTGCCGTTATCGATCACGAGCTGGCCGATCCGCGCGAGATCGCGCGGCGTCATGCGCAGGCCCGAAGCTGCGATCGGTTCTCCATCGGCGACACCGGCCTGGCGGCCAACCCATGTCTCACGGCTCGTGATCCAGTCCGTCGGTCCGATGCCGAGCGGATCGAACAACGCGGCGCGTGCGTAATCCGGCAACGAGCGTCCCGTTCCCTGGGCGATCAGCCGGCCGAGCAGCGCGGTGGCGCCGCCATTGTATTGCCAGCGCTTGCCCGGCTGGCTGACGACCGGCCGCTCCAGCACGAAGCGATAGCGATCCTTCGCCATCTCCATGCCGATCTCGTCGTTGTCAGGACTGTCATAGGCGAGACCGATCTCGTTCCACCGCGTGCCGAGCGACATCGACAGCGCGTGCCCGACCGTTTGCTGCCTGCGCCGTTCGTCCTCAGCAACGAGATCCTGATATTCGGGAAACTGGTCGTAGAGCGGCGCGCTCGGCGGCGGCACCTTGCCGTCCGCGAGCGCGATCCCATAAAGCAGCGCGACGATGCTTTTGGTGGCCGAGTACAGATTGTGCAGCGTGTCGGGGCTGAACCGCACGACGCCGAGCGACCGGCCCCAATTGTTGTCCTCGCCCTCGAAATAGCGCTCGAGCGCGATCTGCCTGTTGCGAATGACCAGCACGCCGTGCAGGCCCCAGACGCGCTTGTCTGCGACGAGCTTGTCGAGGCGCGTCTCGAGATCAGGCGCGAAGCCAGCGTCGGCGGGAGACGTCTTTTGCCACGCATCCGCTGCCTGCACGGCGCGAACGGCATCGCCGCTAACCGCGAAGGTTGCGGCTGCGCCTGCAATGATCCCGCGACGATCGAGCATTGGACGGCTCCTGCCTAGTCCCTCTTGCGAGGCGACTTTAGCCGCTTCTCGACGTCCTGTCTGATGCTTTCGGGAATGGCACGGCAACCGCAGGCGGCCGCATGCTCCACATGCCACTCGATCCGCTGTTCACGCGTGGCCTTGGGAGGCATGCGATGTTCGCGATGCCACTCCCTGTTCAGCGCCACGCGCGCGCTGCCTACATCGCCTTGACGATGTTCTCGGTCATCTTCTTGGCGTCGCCGAGCAGCATCATGGTGTTGTCGCGATAGAACAGCGGATTGTCGATGCCGGCATAGCCCGAGGCCAGCGAGCGCTTGATGAACATCACGGTGCCGGCCTTCCAGACCTGCAGCACCGGCATGCCGTAGATTGGCGAGGACTTGTCCTCTTCGGCCGCCGGATTGGTGACGTCGTTGGCGCCGATCACGAAGGCGACGTCGGCCTGGGCAAATTCGGAGTTGATGTCCTCGAGCTCGAACACCTCGTCATAGGGCACGTTGGCTTCGGCCAGCAGCACGTTCATGTGGCCGGGCATGCGGCCCGCGACCGGGTGAATGGCGTACTTCACCTCCACGCCTTCCCTCTTCAAGGTGTCGGCCATCTCGCGGAGCGCGTGCTGGGCCTGCGCCACCGCCATGCCGTAGCCGGGCACGATGATGACCTTGGAGGCGTTCTTCATGATGAAGGCCGCATCGTCGGCCGAGCCCAGCTTGGCCGGCTTCTGCTCACCGCTGCCGCCGCTTGCCGCCGCAGTCTCACCGCCGAAGCCGCCGAGGATGACCGAGATGAAGGAGCGGTTCATCGCGTGGCACATGATGTAGGACAGGATCGCGCCCGACGAGCCGACCAGCGCGCCGGTGATAATCAGCGCCGAATTGCCGAGCGTGAAGCCGATGCCGGCCGCGGCCCAGCCGGAATAGGAGTTCAGCATCGAGATCACGACGGGCATGTCGGCGCCGCCGATCGGGACGATCATGAGCACGCCGAGCGCCAGCGCCAGGATGACGTTCAGCCAGAAGAAGACCGCGCTGCCGGTAACGACGAGGCCGACGATGCAGGCCACAAGAGCGATGGCAAGCACGAGGTTGATGAGGTGCCGCGCCGGCAGGATGATCGGGGCGCCGCTCATGCGGGCCGACAGCTTCAGGAACGCGATCACCGAGCCGGTGAAGGTCAGCGCGCCGATGGCGACGCCGAGCGACATTTCGACCAGGCTCTGGGTATGGATGTTGCCGGGCGTGCCGATGTCGAAGGCTTCCGGCGCATAGAACGCGCCGGCCGCGACCAGCACCGCCGCCATGCCGACCAGCGAGTGGAAGGCCGCGACCAGTTCCGGCATTGCCGTCATCGGCACGCGGCGCGCAATCAGCGCGCCGATCGAACCGCCGATCGCGATGCCGACCACGACGAGCAGCCAGGCAAGTCCATCCGCTGGCGGATGATTGGCAAGCGTCGTGGCGACGGCAATCGCCATACCGACCATGCCGAGCAAATTGCCCCGGCGCGATGTCGCGGGGCTCGACAACCCCCGCAGCGACAGGATGAACAGCACACCCGCCACAAGATACAAAACTGCCGACAGATTGGCGCTCATCTCAGGTCCCCATTCGCCTCTTCACCCCGAGGGGCGCCTACCTAGCCTTCTTCTTGTACATCGCCAGCATGCGCTGGGTGACAAGGAAGCCGCCGAAGATGTTGATGCAGGCAAAGATCAGCGCGATGAAGCCGAAGGCGCGCGCCCAGCCGCTGCCGCTCGAGACGTTCGCGACCCCGCCGGCGAGCAGCGCGCCGACCACGATCACCGAGGAGATCGCGTTGGTCACCGACATCAGCGGCGTATGCAGCGCAGGGGTCACCGACCACACCACGAAATAGCCGACGAACACCGCCAGCACGAAAATCGACAGCCGGAAGACGAAGGGATCGACGGCTTGGACGACATGCTCCATGGCTTCTCTCCTCCTAACCCGTCATTCCGGGGCGGCACGCAGCGCCGAGTCCGGAATCCCGAGATTGATTTGCGACAAGAGATTCCGGGTTCGCCTCTTCGAGGCACCCCGGAATGACAACAATAACCAGCGCGGCTCTGATCATTAAGAGGCTTTCGGCTGGAAGTTCGGGTGGATGATGGCGCCGTCCTTTGTCAAAGCCGTGGCCTTGACCAGCTCATCGTCCCAATCGACCGCGAGCGCCTTGCTCGCCTTGTCGACCATGGTCTCGATGAAGGCGAAAAGATTGCGCGCGTAGAGGCCCGAGGCGGAGGCCGGCACGCGACCGGCAAGATTCGGAACACCGATGATCTTGACGCCGTCGATCTCGACGGTCTCGCCGAGCTTGACGCCCTCGACATTGCCGCCGCGCTCGACCGCGAGATCGACCAGGACCGAGCCCGGCCGCATCGACTTCACCATCTCCAGCGTCACCAGCCGCGGCGCCGGACGGCCAGGGATCAGCGCCGTGGTGATGATGACGTCCTGCTTCTTGATGTGCTCGGCCGTCAGCGCCGCCTGCTTGGCCTGGTACTCCTTGGACATTTCCTTGGCATAGCCGCCGGCGGTCTGCGCGTTCTTGAACTCCTCGTCCTCGACGGCGAGGAATTTGGCGCCGAGACTTTCGACCTGCTCCTTGGTGGCGGGGCGCACGTCGGTCGCCGAGACGATGGCGCCGAGACGGCGCGCAGTTGCGATCGCCTGCAGGCCGGCGACGCCAACGCCCATCACGAACACCTTGGTGGCCGGCACGGTGCCGGCCGCAGTCATCATCATCGGAAAGGCGCGGCCGAATGCCTCGGCCCCCTCGATCACCGCGCGATAGCCGGCGAGGTTCGCCTGGCTGGACAGCACGTCCATGACCTGCGCACGGGTGATGCGCGGCATCAGCTCCATCGCGAAGGCCGCGACGCCGGCATCGGCCATTGCCTTCAGCGCGGCGTCATTGCCATAGGGGTCCATGATCGCGATCACCAGCGCACCACGCTTGTATTGCGCGAGCTCGGACGCCTCGGGACGCTTCACCTTGATGACGATGTCGGCATCAACAAGCGCATCGGCGCTGACGGTCGCGCCAGCAGCGGTAAATTCCGCATCCGGCACGCCCGATTTGATACCGGCGCCGGGCTCGATCGCGATGTCGACGCCCAGGGCTTTGAACTTCTTCACCGTATCAGGCGAGGCAGCCACCCGCGGCTCCGACGGGTCGATTTCCTTGGCGACGGCAATCTTCATGAGGCCTCCGGCGCGGACGCGCGCACGAGCTGGACAGGCGGGATTTCGGTCGTTGTTTCGGCCGTGGCCGAAAGCCCGCCGCCAATGGCGCGGCGGACGCTGACAATCAAGTCAGAAAAATAGCCATCAAGATGACAATGAGGGCAACGGCGACCGTGCCGTATTTCACCAGCTTGATGAAGCCGACATACGTCGCCTCGTGCGCCGAATAGTCGTTGCCGTCTGCCGTCGAATAGGCGATCTCGCCATGGTCAGCCATTGGGGTCCCCCAGAGATATTCCTTAACGAGGTCGCATAGCGCAAAGCGGCGTTCAGGGCAACGCGTGAAAATGAACGCTTTTTCTTATCAGCTCATTCGGAAGGCAAATTGCCCCTGATCCAGCGTGTCAGGCTTTTCTCGCTGACCTCACCCGCGGCAAGTGAGAGAATGATTGTGGCCGCCTGCGCTGGGTCGGGCGCGAAAGCGAACCCATTTCTCCGCAGAAAAATCGTCATCGCCAAGAAGGCGATGCGCTTCTTGCCGTCGGCGAAGGCATCATTCTTTGCGAGTCCGAACGCATAGGTTGCCGCGAGCTCAGGCAAGGACGCCGGCTCGCAGCTCCATTTGTTGACCGGACGCTCCAATGCTGAACGCAGCATGCCCTCGTCGCGCAGGCCGGGCGCACCGCCGAAACGCCGAAGCTGACGCGCGTGGATCGCGATGGCCTGTTCGTAGGTGATCCAGAGCGGCTCGTGCGGCTCGCTCATTTGGCGAGCGCCGCGAGCGTATCGCGGTACTCGTCCATGAGTTCGTCCGCGATCTCCATCGTCCGCTCGAAATCCGGGTCATAAGGCAACGCCTGGAAACCGCCGCCCGGCAGCTCCACGATATGCAATTGCTGTCCACGCTTGAGATCGAGGCGCTGCATCAACTCGCGCGGCAGCAACAGGCCGTCGGAATTACCGATTTTCTTGATCTCGATCTTCATAGCCCGATCTCCAGCGAAAAGGCGTGTTATACAGATGTATAACACGCCCCACGCCGTCCGTTCAACAAATGTTTTACGGCCCTGCCCTCAGCCCATCGCCTCCAGCTCGTCGATCATGCCGGCGATCACCGAGAGGCCGCCGTCCCAGAAGCGCGGATCCTTGGCGTCCAGACCGAACGGCTTGAGCAGCTCGGAATAATGCTTGGTGCCGCCGGCGGCGAGCATCGCCAGATAGCGCTCGGCAAAGCCTTCGGCCGCGTTCTCGTAGACCGCATAGAGCGAGTTCACCAGACAGTCGCCAAACGCATAGGCGTAGACATAAAACGGCGAATGGATGAAGTGCGGGATGTACATCCAGAAATTCTCGTAGCCCGGCTTGATCTCGATCGCCTCGCCTAGGCTCTCCGTCTGCACCGACAACCAGATCTGGCCGATCCGCTCGGCGGTCAGCTCGCCATTCTTGCGCTCGAGATGGACGGCGCGCTCGAACGAGTAGAACGCGATCTGCCGCACCACCGTGTTGATCATGTCCTCGACCTTGCCGGCGAGCAGCGCCTGGCGCTGCTTGGCGTTCTTGGTCTCGCGAAGCAGGCGCTTGAAGGTCAGCATCTCGCCGAACACGCTCGCGGTCTCCGCCAGCGTCAACGGCGTCGGCGCCATCAGCGCGCCGTTCCTGGCCGCCAGCACCTGATGCACGCCATGGCCGAGCTCATGGGCGAGCGTCATGACGTCGCGCGGCTTGCCCTGATAGTTCATCAGCACATAAGGATGCGCCGAGGGCGTGGTCGGATGCGAGAAGGCGCCCGGCGCCTTGCCGGGCCGCACCGGCGCGTCGATCCAGCGATCGTCGAAGAAGCGCTGGGCGATGTCGGCCATGTCAGACGAGAAGCCGCGATAGGCTGATAGCACCATGTTCTTCGCCTCCGGCCAGGCGATGACATTGGTCGCAGCGAACGGCAGCGGGGCGTTGCGATCCCAATGCGCGAGCTTCTTCTTTTTGAACCAGCGCGCCTTCAGCGCATAATACCGATGCGACAGTTTCGGATAGGCCGCGCGCACCGAGGCGACCAGCGCATCGACCACCTCGCGCTCGACGCGATTGTTCAGGTGGCGGGAGTCGGCGACGTCCTGGAATCCGCGCCAGCGGTCGGCGATGTCCTTGTCCTTGGCGAGCGTGTTGGTGATCAGTGCAAACGTCCGCTCATTGGCCTTGAAGGTGTTGGCCAGCGCTTCGGCAGCAGCCTTGCGCTTGGCGCCGTCGCGATCCTGCAGGAAGCTGAGCGTCGGCTCGATCGCGAGCTCCTTGCCGCCGACCTTGAAGCGCAGGCCCGCGATGGTCTGGTCGAACAGCCTGTTCCAGGCGGAATAGCCAGTCTGCGACTTCTCGTGAAACAGCTGCTCGACGCGGTCCTCGAGCTGGTACGGCTTGTCCTTGCGCAGGTCTTCGATCCACGGCCGGTAGTGGCCGAGCGCCGGCGTCGCCATGGCGCGCTCGATCACCTCGTCGTCGATCCGGTTCAGCTCGAGCGGGAAGAACAACAGATGCGTCGAGGCGGCCGTCAGTCGCTCGGAGATGTCGCCGTAGAATTTCGAGATCGCCGGATCGACGCTGTCGCCGGCATGGGCGAGCCCGGCATAGGAGCCGAGCCGGCCGGCGAGATCGTCGATCGCCTCGTAGCGCTTCACCGCCTGGCTGAGCCATTCCCCGCCGTCCTCGCGCGCGGTATGCTCGGCGAGCTTGCCCTTGTAGTCGGTCTCGAATGCGACGCAGTCGGCATCCATCTTCTGCAGGTCGTGCGCGATCTCCGGCGCGTCGATCCCGGAATAGAGATCGGCCAGGTTCCATTCCGGCAGCGCGCCGCTCTTCGCCGTGGACTTGGCCGATGCCTTGACCGATCCCTTCGCCGGCGCCTTGGCAACGGCCTGCTTCGCCGCCGCCTTCGACTTGGCGGACTTGACCGCCGGTTTGGAAACCGACTTGGAAACCGACTTGGAAACCGGCTTGGAAACCGGCTTGGTAACCGATTTGGAAGCAGCAGATTTGGCAGGTTTGCGGAGAGCGGAAGCGCGCAAGGTCATCGGATGAGGAACCTGTTGTTCATACGGGCGATTGCGAATTCGCAAGCCGCAAAGTGGGTGCGATTAGCAAGGTTTAAGGTTGCGTTAATCGGCATCGGCGAGAGTGCCCCGATTCGAGACAGATAGTTGTAGCGTGCGGGGAAGGCCATGGCTGCCAGCATTTTGATTGCCGACGATGATCCGGTCCAGCGTCGGCTGGTGGAAAACATGGTGCAGAAATGTGGCTATGAGGCCATCGTCGTCGACAATGGCGATGCCGTCATGGAGCGGCTGACCGGCCCCGACGCCAGCACCATCGACGCCATCGTGCTCGACCTCGTGATGCCCGGCCTCGACGGTATGGGCGTGCTGACGAAAATGCGCGAGGCCGGCATCTCGCTCCCGGTGATCGTGCAGACCGCCCATGGCGGCATCGACAATGTCGTCTCCGCGATGCGTGCCGGCGCCCATGATTTCGTGGTCAAGCCGGTCGGCATGGAGCGGCTGCAGGTCTCACTGCGCAACGCGCTCAACACCTCGGCGCTGAAAGGCGAGCTGCAGCGCATCCGCCACAGCCGCGAAGGCCGACTGACCTTCTCCGACATCATCACCCGCAGCGAGGCGATGGCGCCGATCCTGCGCATCGCCGAAAAGGCCGCGGCCTCCTCGATTCCGGTCCTGATCGAGGGGGACTCCGGCGTCGGCAAGGAGCTGTTCGCTCGCGCCATTCATGGCAGCAGCGAGCGCAAGGCCAAGCCGTTCGTGGCGGTCAATTGCGGCGCGATCCCGGACAATCTGGTGGAATCGATCCTGTTCGGTCACGAGAAGGGCGCCTTCACCGGCGCGACCGAACGCCACATGGGCAAGTTCGTCGAAGCCCATGGCGGCACCCTGTTCCTCGACGAGGTCTCGGAGCTGCCGCTGACGGCCCAGGTCAAGCTCTTGCGCGCGCTACAGGAAGGCGCGGTCGAGGCGGTCGGCGGCCGCAAGCCGGTCAAGGTCGATGTCCGCATCATCTCGGCGACCAACCGCAGGCTGCTGGAGCGGGTCAAGGAAGGGCATTTCCGCGAGGACCTGTTCTACCGCCTGCACGTGCTGCCGCTGACGGTCCCGCCCCTGCGCGCGCGTCGCGACGACATTCCGCATCTGCTGCGGCATTTCCTGGCGCGCTTTGCTGCCGAGGAGAACAGCGCGGTGACCGGCATCAGCGGCGACGCGGTGGCCTATCTGTCGCAGCTCGACTGGCCGGGCAACATCCGCCAGCTCGAGAACGCCGTCTATCGCGCCGTTGTCATGAGCGAGGGCGAGCAGCTCGGCATCGCGGATTTTCCGCTGATCCCGGCGCATGCCCCGGCGCCTAGCGAGCACGCCCCGCCGCTGATGGTGGAGCGGCCCACGCCGCCGGCGCTACCTGCGATGGTCTCGGGCAGCGAGATTCCGATCGCGCCGCTACCGGCCCCAAGCCAGCCCGGCATGCTGTCGATGCTATCGGCCAATGGCGAGATGCGGCCGCTGGAAGATCTGGAGGCCGAGATCATCCGCTTCGCCATCGCCCATTACCGCGGCCAGATGTCGGAGGTGGCGCGCCGGCTGAAGATCGGCCGCTCGACGCTGTATCGCAAGCTCGACGAAGCCGCCGGCGAGGATGCAGCGCCCACGGCCCCTCCGATCGGATGACATCGCCAATTGCTGTCACCGTAGTTGCGCGGTGCGGATCGAATTATGGCTGAAAAATGCCGTAAGTACAAACAACTATGGAACATTCGAACCGTTGCCTTGGAGTGACAGACAAAGGAAATGTCGCGTGGCACAAACGCACGATTGGTGTGGCCTGAGGGTTTTCCCGAAAGTCAGTTTGTCGTGAGTCGCCTCGCGTGCGCTGGCGCGAAAGCGAGGCCTGGGTATCGTTTTGGCGTGAATCATGGCGCGTCGGCGGATCCAACTCCCAACGCCGACGATTGAGCGAAAAGCTAACGGACGAAACCTGCGCTGTTTCCATAACGGAACAAATCATCCGAGGAATGCGACAATGCGAGACTCTGTGAATTCCCGTGGCGGGTTCGACCGCGTGCTGATGGCTGTCGCGGCGACTTTCCTCACGGTTTCGGCGACGTCGGCCGTGGCGCAGAGTGACCCACCGCGCAGCAGCGCCGCCGAG
>Ga0209677_100259_pt1 | contig 35690 bp, 33 predicted proteins | sample AraplaCvi_mCL_r2_2_FD_184285 | JGI IMG/M metagenome (GOLD analysis project Ga0209677, IMG submission 184285) | Arabidopsis root microbial communities from North Carolina, USA - plate scrape CL_Cvi_mCL_r2 (SPAdes) (version 2) | ecosystem: Host-associated > Plants > Roots > Endosphere | place: USA... | reverse complement strand
GATGGGAGCGCGGCGGCCAACTAAGGAAGGTATCATGCCTGACACGCTTACCTCAGATCCACTCGCCGCGCTTATTCCGACTATAACCGCTTTCGGAGTCGTAACCCTGATGATCGCGACATTCCTGGAGCGGCTCATATTGGTAATTCCATCCCACATATTGCTCGTGGTGATTGGGGTGGCGGCGGCCGAAGGGAGTTTCTCGCTGCCCACAGCTCTGGCCTTCAGCCTGATTGGCAGCGTGCTGGGTTGCCTGCCTTTATACTTGATTGGAAGGGCGGTGGGCGAGCATCGCTCGGGCCGCTTTATCGAAGAGACAGCGCGCATGATTGGGATTTCATCGGAAAAATATCGCCGATGGGAAGATCGATTTCGCTCTAATGAACAGTCAATCGCGCTGATCGCGCAGTTGGTCCCCACCGTCCGGATCATGGCGCCAGGAATTGCAGGATTGTTGCGGACGAAATTTTTGCAGTTTGTCAGTGCGACAACGCTAGGAGTTCTGCTATGGGACGGGCTTTTTATCGCGGTGGGATATTTCTCCGCGCTCATGAATGGAGATACGAATACGTCGGTTTTGGCGCTCAAGACCGTGATCGGGCTCAGCGTCATCGAAGGACTGGTGGTCTTGGGCTGGCGCTGGAAGGCATGGGCGTGATGAACTTCATTCATCACCCGATCTTGGATCACCTCCTCTTTGTCCGAGCATTGATCGCCGATCCGCATCGGGTTGCGGCGATTGCGCCCTCAAGCAACGCCCTCGCGCGATTGATGACGTCGGAGATTTCGCCATCCGCTGGATCCGTGCTGGAACTGGGGCCAGGGACTGGAGTCTTCACGCGAGCTCTTCTCGAGCGTGGCGTGCGGTCAAGTGATCTGACGCTTGTCGAACGTGGGGAGGAATTTGCTCAACGCCTCGAAATCGAGTTTCCTGAAGCGCGTATTCTCCAATTGGACGCCGCGAAAATTGCCAACGAAAATCTTTTCCCCAATGGATCGGTTGGTGCAGTGATCTGCGGTCTGCCGCTTCTGTCAATGCCACCTCGCAAAGTCATCAAAATTCTCGCCGGCGCGTTCTCTTATCTGCAACCTGGTGGCGCGTTCTATCAATTCACGTATAGCCGAAGATGTCCAATACCACGCCCCATAGTTGATAGGCTGGGCCTGAAGGCTAGGCGTATTGGCGGCACATTGAGAAATCTGCCACCTGCTGCAGTCTACAAGATAACAAGGCGAGGGATATCCAAGCAGTTTATCGACGTTCACGCTCAGGCGCGGAAGCAATCCTCCTGCTCAAAATCCATGGGGTGAGCGCAATCCGCCCGTTTATTCTTCCGTTACTGATTTGTCTGGGTCTGAGTGCATGTGCCACTCGACCGAGCGATTCCGTATTGCAGCCGATCAAAAAGGAGGCTGGTTTACATCAGATCACACTGCTCGCTGCCACGAACCGAACGAGAGAAGGCAGCGGCTATTCCAGTGAACGCGGTGAAAAATTGACATTTGAGCTGTTTCAATTGTCGATCCCTCCCAATCATAAGCGCTCGCAGATCGAATATCCCGTCGCAGCCGCAGATCCAAACAGGTCGATGGCGATAACTGTTCGCAAGACACTGGAGAAGCGAAGTTTTGTCCAGGAGGCGGCAATTCCGTCGGACGATGGAACGGTAGGCATTTTTGTTCATGGCTATAACTACACCTACCAGGAAAGTCTTTATCGGTTGGCTCAGATCGCAGCCGATGCTCCTTTCGGCGGACATCCTATACTTTTCTCCTGGCCATCCGAGGGACGCATGGCAGGATATCTGGCAGATAGGGATGCGGCCCTTTCTTCGCGAGACGATCTGTCCTGGCTTGTCACTTCGATAGCTGGCGCCTCCTCTGCGAAAAGGATTGTCTTGTTCGGTCATAGTGTCGGAGCGTTTCTCATAATGGAAACGCTGAGACAGCTCAAACTTGAGGGACGCGAAGACGTTCTCAACAGGTTGATGGTGGTGCTCGCCGCGCCGGATATCGATGACGACCTGTTCCGCTCGCAGATCGAGGCCGTCGGGCACATGAAAATACCCATCACCATTTTCGTATCGAAGAACGACAAGGCACTTGCCATTTCAAGCATACTGGGTGGAGAGCGCGGGCGCATTGGCCGCCTAAATGTCGACAGTCCTGGCGTGAAGGCCGCAGCGGAACGGTATGGTCTGCGCATCATTGATATTACCGCTGTCAATGGTCCAGATGGGTTGGGCCACGATAGATATGCAGCCCTGTTCGGTCCAGGGTCTCGGGATATGCCGAACAATTTGCCAAGTGCCGGCGCCTATGTTTTCGACGTCACTAGGCCCGTAGGGGCAACTCCCTTCAATCTTGCTGTAGCGGCCGATAGCGCCGATTTGACTCGGCGTTCGCCAGCTAGTCGATAGAAGGGAATTGTGGATGATTGGTTCTGTGGAGTTCGACCCTCGTGCAGTCAGGCGCGCAGAACATTCCGCATTTTCACATGACCATGGATGCTGGCGATCAGTGCGGGCCGACGTCGTCCGCAGGACCGGCATTGGGCGACAGGAAACGAACATTTCCGCCGACAATCATGCGATCCTCTTGAACATCCTGGGCGTTGCGAAAGAGGGTGAAGATTATCTGGATGGCCGCAGGGTCGAATTTAAGCAAAGACCGGCCGGATCGCTGTCATTTGTTCCGGCAGACCATAGCTGGAGCGGCTGGGACGATGGCGATGCGACAGCGGCCTACGTGTTCATCACCATTGGCAAGAAATTTATCCAAGATCGTTTCGAGAATGTACCCGGAACTGATCTTGACCGGCTGGCGCCAACGATCGGTTTTGAAGATCCGTTGATTCAATACGCCGCCCGCAGCATCTGCTCGGAGATAGGCCAGGGGGATCCCTTGGCTAATATGATGGTCGAGAACCATGCGAGTACCATTTTTGGGCGACTATTCCGTCTTTCGGGCCATAGGCGACAGTATCTCAAAGGCGGCCTTTCGCCAGCGGTCCTGAAGCGCCTGATCGACAAAATTGACGCTTCATTGGACGGATCTTTGAGTCTGACTGAACTTGCTCACGAAGCGGGCTTGAGCGAGCATTACATGTCGAAAGCGTTTCGGCATTCGACCGGCTTGCCGCCGCACGCATTCATCATCCGAAGACGAGTCGAGCGCGCGAGCGAAATGCTCCGCTATTCGGACCGGCAGATAACCGAGATCGCCTATGCATGCGGGTTCTCAAGCCCCAGCCATTTTGCGGCTGCTTTCCGTCGCGTGATCGGTAGCACGCCAAAGCGATATAGAGCAGATTGGAAGGCATAAGCCCCCCCGACCGCCCGAGCAGATTACAACGGGATTTTGAAAGCGGGATCTCCGATCATTCGTTAGCCTCACCGCAACGCAGCGCTGCGTCTCTATTTTGGTGGGTATATGAACAAAGATGCCGATATTGCACCGGATCAAAGCAGATTGCGATCAGTGCGGTGCTTCTTTCTCCTAAGCGTCTTCTTTGCGGCAACTGGGCGCAATGCCTACTATGTCGGGACAATCTGGATACTTGCGGCGTCAGACAACAATGCCGGCTTCATTGCCCTGTTCCTAGCCCTGGGCAGCATCTCCGAGTTTTTGGCGAGCGCGCCGGCTGGATATCTCGTCGACCGCTTCGATCGCCGGATGCTCTGTACGGTAGCCGATGTGAGCAGGATCGTGGTCGTGCTGACGACATCTGCTGCGCTCATCCTGTACAGTTCCTACTACGCGCTGTGCGGTTCGGTGATTTTCTATGCAATGGCCGATCGCCTGTATCTAGCGGCCTCTTCGGCAATCGTGCCTTCTATTACGCGGCTAGAGCGCCTAGTAGCCCTCAATTCACTGGCGTACGTCGCCATGCAGGCGGGCAACATGCTGGCAGCGATCGCGGCCGGTTGGCTTCTCAGTGCCGCGCCTTGGGCGTCGTGCTTCCTCTTAGCCGCTGTCACGTTTGCGATTTCGATGCTAAGCATGCCCCGTAGCGCGGACCACATCCGAACGCTTCCGGTTGACTATCGCCGTCCTGTGCAAGCGTCATTGAAGGCGTGCGAAGGCGAGGGCACAAGCCGCCTGCCGCCGCTTCTGATTGTCAGCTATGTATTGATCTACGCCATGGGCATGCTGATCAGCGCGCTCATATCGAAGTTCGTGCTCCAGGAGCTGCAAGGGACTTCCCTGGAGTTCGGCACGCTGGAATTCTGCTGGGCCGCCGGTGCGATCATCAGCATGCTTATCTTGACGCTCAGGCGATTCAGCAAAGCCGATGGCCGCTTTATCCCGATCATCGTCCTTTTGTGTGGCTCCGCCATGGCAGTCTTCTATCCAACGCGGAATCTCGGCGTTGCCTACGCATTGATGGCGATTCTCGGCGCTGGCTATAACTTGTCGCGGGTGCTGATTGATGTCGAGATACAGAGGCTCGTATCAGGCGCGAAGCTGGGACGAGCAAAGGGTTGGATGCATGCTGCCTGCATGGGCTTCAGCCTCATTCTCTATGCAGGTCTCGCCGGTGCCGGGGACGCGCTCGGTCCGTCGGCAGCGTTCCTTGCTTTTGGAAGCGGAATGATCGCCTGTGTTGCCGCCGGCTATGCACTGACCTTCGCGAAATCAAGAACCTCATCACGTCGGGGACTGCCGTCTGCGCGGCGACAATCAAGATGAGACTCAGCGTCAATCAGGATGAGACTCGGCGGCGGGGGTGTGACGAAGGGAGGGCGTAGCCCGACCGGAGTTACACCCCCGCCGCGGCGCAATTTTTTCAGCGTCTCATGATCGCGGTCGGCCCGATACTTTGGTGGTTTTCTGGAATGGAGAATCACCTTTGTGCCGGGTCGCCATGTAACCGATCATCAGACGAGGCTTTTTATGAAGTACCGACAAAACAACTCCATTGAGGTCGCCGCCGCCAGGGCGTCGATCAGCCGGGCGACAGCTTACCGCATCGAGAAGGAAGCGCGTCTCCCATCCCAGAACAAGCCGCCGCGCGACCGACGTCGCCCTGATCCTCTTGAGCACATCTTTGACACCGAGGTTGTTCCGCTTCTCAAGGCTGCCCCCGGCATCCGTGCGGTCGCCGTTTACAATGAGATGCTGCGGCGTCATCCGGAACTGCCCGAAGGTATTCGCCGCACGCTCGAACGGCGCATCCGGTCATGGCGGGCCGTTCACGGTGAGGCACAGGAGGTGATCTTCCGCCAGACGCACGAACCCGGCCGCCTCGGCTTGTCGGATTTTACAGATACGAGCAGTCTCGGCGTGACGATCGCCGGTCAGCCGCTCGACCATCTCCTTTATCACTTCCGGCTTGTGTGGTCGGGCTTCGAACACGCGCACGTCATTCTTGGCGGCGAAAGCTTCGTCGCTCTGGCCGAGGGGCTACAGAATGCCTTGTGGTCGGTGGGCGGTGCACCGCTCTACCATCGCAGCGACAGCCTGTCGGCCGCCTTCCGCAACCTCAATGCCGACGCCAAGGTCGATCTTACTCATCGCTACGAGGAGCTGTGCGCCCATTACCGCATGACGCCGACGCGCAACAACAAGGGCGTCGCGCACGAGAACGGCTCGATCGAAAGCTCCCATGGCCATCTCAAGAATGCGGTCCGCGATGCTTTGCTGATGCGCGGCACCAGGGACTTCGACGATCTCGGCTCCTACCGCGCCTTCATTGATGAGATCGTCAGCCGCCGCAATGCCGCGCATGGCAAGCGTATCGATGCCGAGCGCGCCTACTTGCAGGCACTTCCCGATACCCGCACCACAGACTTCGAAGAGGTCATCGTCACGGTGTCGCGCACCGGCGGCTTCACTCTGCGCAAGGTCTTCTACACCGTGCCCTCCCGCCTGATCGGACACCGGCTGCGGGTGCGGCTGTTCGATGATCGCCTCGACGTCTTTATCGGCGGCACGCATCTGATAACATTGCCTCGAGGGCGTGGCCATGCAGACGGCCGGCACGACCAGGTCGTCAATTACCATCACGTCATTCATTCCCTGCGCAAAAAGCCGATGGCGCTTCGGGGTCTCGTTTATCGCGACAAGCTCTTCCCGCGCCAGGAATATCGCAGGGCCTTTGAGGCTCTCATCGAGCATCTTCCCGACAAGCAGGCCTGCAAGATCACCGTCGAGTTGCTGGCGCTGGCCCATGATCGCGGCTGCGAGCGCGAACTGGCCGAGGAACTGGCCCGAACGCTCGCAGCCGGCGACCTGCCTGACCTAAGCGCCCTGAGAGCGCTCTTCGCCCCGGACCAGGCCCAGTTGCCGACCGTTCATGTGCAACTCGCATCACTCAACGGCTATGAAGCCCTGATCGGCACGGCCAGTGCAGGAGAAGCCGCATGAAGACCGTCCACACCATCGACGAAGCCCGGCTCGGCATCATGCTCAACGAACTCCGCCTGCCGACGATCAAAACGCTCTGGCCGCAATTTGCCGAACAGGCTGATCGGGAGGGATGGCCAGCCGCGCGCTTCCTGTCGGCCATCGCCGAGCATGAACTGGCCGAGCGCGCCCATCGCAGGATAGAAAGACATCTCGCCGAGGCTCACCTGCCACCTGGAAAAACGCTCGACAGCTTCGCCTTCGACGCCGTGCCCATGGTCTCAAAGGCCCAGGTCATGGCCATCGCCGCCGGCGACAGTTGGCTCGCCAAAGGCGCCAATATCTTGCTCTTCGGACCGCCGGGCGGCGGAAAGAGCCATCTCGCCGCAGCCATCGGCCTCGCGCTTATCGAGAACGGCTGGCGGGTGCTGTTCACCCGCACGACCGACCTCGTCCAAAAGCTTCAGGTCGCGCGCCGCGAACTCCAGCTCGAAGCCGCCATCGCAAAGCTTGACAAGTTCGATCTGCTCATCCTCGACGACCTGGCCTATGTCACCAAGGATCAGGCCGAAACGAGCGTGCTCTTCGAATTGATCTCTGCTCGGTACGAGCATCGTTCGATCATGATCACCGCAAACCAGCCATTTGGAGAATGGAACCGGGTCTTCCCCGATCCCGCCATGACGCTCGCAGCCGTCGACCGCCTCGTTCATCATGCAACGATCTTCGAGATGAATGTCGAAAGCTACAGGCGGCGAACGGCGCTCGAGGAAAAGCGCCAAAGAGGACGGCCAGCATCCTTCGCGACAATCAGAAACACAGCCCAGTTTGTCGCGGAGCGGCAATCAGAACACGACGAAGGCCTTGCCAGCGACAATCAGCATGATAACTTCAGCCCGACCGCGACGTAAGAATCTCATCCAGATTGTCGCCCGCCTCTCATCCTGATCGTCGCGCTATAGCCGACCGTGATCTTCGGTCCCGGCCGGATCGAACAGGCTCACGCCGCCGATGAGCATGTCGACATGGAGGAGGTCGCGCGGGGCGCCGATATCCTCGTCTCACTGGCAAGCAGGCTCTAGCCGCGCCTAGCCCTTGACCGCACCTGCCGTCATCGAGCCGGACAGCTGCCGATACATCACGATACCGAGCAGCGCCGGCGGCAATGCCCCGAGGATCATGACCGCCGATGCCATGCCCCACTGCACGCCGCCGCCGCTGGCGGCAAAGAAGAAGGAGGCGCCGACGGTCATCGGCACGGCGCGGCTGGTCGTCAGCATCAGTCCGAAGAGAAACTCGTTCCAGGCGGTGATGAAGCCGAAGATGAAGGTGGTTACAAGCGTCGGGCGGATCACCGGGCGAATTATACGGATCATGATGTCGAAGACGCTTGCTCCATCGACGGTCGCGGCCTCATCGAGCTCCACCGGCACGTCTGATATCGCGTTGACCAGCATCACCAGAGCCAGTGGAATGTTGACGATCGTGAAGATGAGGCCGAGGCCGATCTGCGTGTCGAGCAGGCCGAGCCATTGATACATCATATAAAGCGGGATCGCGAAGACGATCAGGGGAACGGCGCGGAGGTTGATGACGAGCGGAAGCAAGAGCTTTTGGCCGGTCTCACTGCGCGCGATCACATAGGCCGCAGGGAAGGCGAGCAGGATCGCAAGGGTCGTGCCGATGAGGGCAGCTGCGGTGCTGTTGGCGAGATAGAGGAAGATGTTGAAGCGCTCGGTTTCCGTCAGCACCTTCAGATAATTGTCGAGGGTCGGTTGCTCGATCCATAGGCCGGGATTGCCTGCGATTTCGCGCGTCGTCTTGAACGAGGTGATAAAGGTGACGAGGACGGGGAAGTTCATGGCAAAAACCACGAGGCCGTAGACGATCCAGCGCAGCGACTTAAGCATCCTATCTTTTCCTTCGGGCGCTCAGCCAGTTCAAGCCGTAGAGGACCAGCAGCGAGCTGATGAACAGCACGACGGAGGCCGCTACCGCCTTGCCGATGGCGCCTTCCTTGAAGAAGGCCTGGTAGATGTAGATCGAAAGCGACGTCGTCGATCCGCCGGCGCCGCTGCCGGTCAATGCATAGACGTTGTCGAAAACGCGGAAGCCGTCGATGAAGCGTATGAAGAAGGCGACGGTCAGCGTCGGAAGCATCAGCGGCAGGTCGATGCGCCACAGCCGCTGCAGGCCCGTGGCGCCGTCCAGGGCGGCCGCCTCGTGGACGTCTTCGGGAATGGCGATATAGGCGACGTAAAAAAGCAGGAAGGCGAATGGTGTCCATTGCAGCACTTCGATCACGATGAGCGTGCGAAAGGCATTCGCATAATCGAGGAAGGCCGGGCTGTCGCCGAACCATTCGAACAGGTAATAGGGTACCGGTCCGGCGAATTCATGCAGCACGAGGCGGTACATCAGGCCGACCATGGCGGGCGCGACCATCAGCGGCAGCATCAAGGGCGCCATCAGCACCGGCCGCGCCGACAGGAGCGGCTTTAGGAAAATCGCCAGGAAAAGGCCGAGCAGGCACTCCGAAACCGCCGTGATGATGCCGAAGCGCAGCGAGAACCATACCGATTGCCAAAATGCCGCGTCCGTCAGGGCAGCGGCATAGTTGTCGAAGCCACTGATCTGAGGGCTGCGCAGCGTTTCGAATGAGACCGTGGAGACGGAATAGAGAAGATTGAGAATTGCCGGAAAGCCAAGGAACAGCAGAAGAAACCCGACAAGCGGTGCCAGGTAGAGCCTGCCTTCGGCGCGTTTTACGAGAGCCATATTGTCAGCCGCAGCGGCCGGATGCCGTAGAGCCGGCATCCGGCCCTGTCCCTATTTTTTCAACAGATCCTGCATGCCTGCCTTGGTGTGGGCAAGCGCATCCTCAAGGCTCTGCTGGCCGGACCAGTAGCCGGTGAATTCCTTGGCCTGCAGTTCGTACACAGAAAGAGCTTTGGCCGAGGTGGCGCCTGTCATCACGTAGCCGTATTTGCTGGCAAATTCGCCGAGCTTGACCAGATCAGGACGTTCCTTGGCCACCTTGGTGACGACATCAGGCGTCAGGGCGGGGGAGCCACCGGCACGGGCATAGGCAAGGGCCGCGTCCTCCGAGGACAGCCATTTGAGGAACTTGATGGCGCCTTCCTTATTCCTGGCGTTCTTGTTCAGGCCGAGGCCGAGACCGTGGATATGGTCGGCGCGTCCATTCGGCCCGGCCGGCGGCGCGACGATGCCGGTGACATTGGCCACCACAGGCGACTTCTTCGCATCGGTGAGTTCGGCCGCGGCGGCATTCCATTGCAGCGCGGTCGCTGCCTGCCCGGAACTATAGGCGGCATTGGTCTCGGCATATTCGTAGCTCAGTGAATCCTTCGGCGAAGCGCCGGCGTCATAGAGTGTCTTGTAGAGCGTGAGGCCGGTCTTGTAGGCATCGGAATCGACAGTGACGTTGCCGCTCGCGTCCGTCCAGTCGCCGCCATAGGCGCGCGGCAGGGATTGGAACACCATCATGTTGAAGAGGAGGTTCTTCATCTGCAGCACGGTGCCGTAGCGCACCGGGCTTTGGCGGTTCACCTGCTTGCTGAAATAGAGCGCGGTCGCCGCCCAGTCATCCCACGTCCAGTCATCCGGCTGCTTGGGCGCAAGCTCCTTGCCGAGATATTTCTTTGAAATCTCGGCATATTTGGCCTTGGCATCGGGGTCGGCGATAAGCGCGTCGATGAGATCCTTGCGGTAGTACATGAAGTGCAGTGAGAGGTCGGTCGGCACGCCATATTGCTTGCCGTCGAACTGCATCGTCTTCAGCACGGCGTCGCCGAAGACCTTCGGCGCGTCGGCATTGAGTTCGATCGGCTCCATGTAAGGTGCATAACGGCCGATCGAATAGGTCGCCACGAGATTGACATCGAAGGCATTCGAGCCGGCCGCCATATCGGCCTGCAGCTTGTCGAAGAAGCCGTCGCGATTGAAGAACAGAAGTTCGATCTTGTCGGCATCCGCTGCCGTCTTGTTGTAAAGGTCGGTGGTGGCGCGCAGTGCCGTTTCCTCCGAACCACCAGGCCAGCCGAGTACGACCACCTTGGCGTTCGCCAGGCCCGGAAGCGCTGCCGCTGATAGCATAAGGGCGAGCACTGCAGACGATATGTGCTTGAATTTCATCATTGTTCCCTTTCCTTTATCGTTGTTGCTTGAATCGAATTGGGTCCGTCTATCCGTTGCGGCTGGCAAGATCCGCCGCGCCGATGATGCCGGCGCGTGGGCCAAGGCTTGCGGCGACCAGATGCGGCGCGAGGTGCGGCGGGAGCGCCACGATATGCGCGCTGATGGCGTCGAGATAGCCGGATGCCAGACCAATGCCGCCGCCGATGACGATGCGTTTCGGGGCAAACATCATCTGAATGTCGCGGCACAGGAGCGCGACGCGCAGCGCCGATTGCGCGACGATCGTCTGCGCCCAGGCCGCGCCGTTGCGAGCGTGCTCGAAGATCTCGGGCGCCTCGGCCTGATGTCCGCTACGAGCGGCCTCGGCTGCCATCCAGCGGCCGGAAGCGACATCCTCGAGTGGAGCTTCGCCGAGCGTCGGGCTGCGTAGCTGGCCGAAATGGCCAGCAAGACCGAGCAGGGGGCTTCCGTTGATGACGACACCGCCGCCGATGCCGGTGGATATGGTCAGGAACACCGTATCCTCGTTGCCGCCGGCGCCGAACCTGTGCTCGCCCCAGGCTGCGGCCTGGGCATCGTTGACGGCAAAGGCGGGTTTGCCGAACAATTTGCTTGCCTGCGCTACGAGCGCGTAGCCATCGGGGATCGCAAGCGTTGCGGGATTGAGCGCCGACCAGCGCCCTTCGTCGATAAGGCCGGTTACGGCAATACCGACGCGCTCGTATCGGCCGCTCCAATGCTTGGCCTGTTCGGCGATGGCAGCCAGCCAATCGTCGGGACCCGCTTCCCGACTGGTGGCAATGGTTGCCTCGGCCAGCACCCGCACGCCGCGTACCAGGGCCGCAAGTATCTTCGTGCCGCCGATATCGATCGCAAGCGTCGCCGCGTCGCGCTGCGAGAAGGCGGTCGAAACGGCGTCGTGGAACCATGATGTCACGTGCTCGGTGCGCGTGATCGCCGATCCGACGACAACAGCACAGGCGCCGGCGCGCACGGCGTCGGCCGCCTGCTGCGGGGTGCGGATGCGACCTTCGGCTATGACATAGGGTGTCAGCCGCCGCATGGCGGCGATCAGCGCGATATCCGGCTCCACCGGTTCGGGGCCACCGACATAGCCCGACATGGTCGAGCCGACGAAATCGGCGCCGGCGGCCAGCGCCCGTTTCGCATCGTCCAGGCAGGAGCAATCGGCCATGGAGAGCAGGCCCCTGGCCTTGATGGCCGCCAGAAGCGCCTCGATCGTCGCCGGCCGAGGCCGATCCGTGGCGTCGAAGGCGATGATGTCGGCACCCGCATCGGCGAGCGCCTCGACATCGGCGATGAAGGGTGTGATGCGCACCGGGCTGTCATCGAGATCGCGCTTGACGATGCCGATGATCGGCGCGTCGACGGCTGATCTGACTGCGGCGACATAGGCTGATGATTCGATGCGCAGGGCTCGCGCGCCGGCTGCGAGTGCCGCGCGCGCAAAGCCGGCCACGAAAACAGCCTCGTCCATCGCACCATCGGGTACGGGCTGGCAGGAGACGATAAGACTTAGATTAAGATCTTCCTTGCGCATTCGGCACCCCTTTCGAAGGGTCACGATAGAGCAAGGTCACCAGAAAGCAACCGGTTTTAAACTGGTATTATCTCTGGAGCTCGAAGACGAAGTCGTAGACCTCGCCCTTGTAGCGCGTCTCGCAATATTCGACGATCTCTCCATCGGCGAGAAAGCAGCGGCGTTCCGTCGTCAGGATCGGTGCGCCCGGCTCGCAGCGCAGATGCTGTGCATCTTCAGGAGAAGCGGCCCGCGCCCGCATTCTCTGGACGGCGCGCCGGGGCAGAAAGCCGCGCTGGGCAAGAGCTTCGTAGAGGGAATCGCCAACGGACGAAGGTGAGGGAAGAAAGCGTACGGGCACGGCCGCGTGCTCCACTGCAATCGGTGCGCCATCGGCGGTCCGCACCCTGCGCATGCGCAGGACTTGCGCGTTTGCGGAGATGCCGAGCGCCATCATTTCAGCCGGGGAAGGTCTGGTTAACTGTTTGGAAAGCCAGATGCATCCCGGCTCCATTCCGCGCGCCCGCAGATCCTCGGAGAAGCTGGTCAGCGTGGAAAGCGATTTTTCGACCCGGGAGCCGATTTCGCTGCGTGCGCCTTGCCGCCGGCTCAGCATGCCCTCCTCTTCCAGCATGGCGAGTGCCTTGCGGACTGTCACGCGCGACAGCGACAGGGCCTCGGCGAGCGACCGTTCACCTGGCAGAGCCGAGCCGGACTTGAAGGCGTGGTTGCGAATGGCGGTTTCGATCGCCGTCTTGAGCTGCTTGTACAGCGGCATCCCCGGCGCGCCGGCTGCGAACTCCCTCCTGACCAGGTCGATGATATCAGTCGCCAAGGCAAACCTTCCCTTCGATCGCACGACTAGGAGCGAAATTTCGTCCTGTCCGATACTGGTATTATACTGTACGGCTTTTTGCGATCTGTCGAGCGAGGAAAAGAGTGATACGGACGCCAGGTGGGCCGCAATGGGGGCTGCCTTATGGTCTTTGCGGCGCTATTGCTCGACGCTCCGTCCGCGCCACGATGCCCGCTTTGCCGGCGCTCTGCAATTGCCCTTTTTGAGCGGCATGAGGCATGGCCGCCTTATTGCCTTGGCCCGCCCTCAGCCACCGAAGAATCGCGTCAAAACCGGGTTGAGCCGCGCGTTTGAACTCGGGGCTCATTTCCGCATCCATGCCGCAAAGCGTTGCGATTTCCTGCCAGTCCACTCTTCCGGCCCGCAGCGGAGGACGCGACTGGAAGACGACAAGCCCGATCATGAAGCCCTTGAGGTTTTCAAAGCTGCGGGGCTGCAGCAAAGGTGCGAGCCTCAGGTCGCAAAAATCCGAGATCTTGCGTTGGAAAACATCAGAAGCAGAGCTTTTCTTTACGGGCATTGTTCATTCCTTGCATACGACCTCGTCCAGAGGCCGGGGTGTGCGCGCTAAAGCACGGAAGTTAACGAAACGCAAACAACCGACCGTTTAGCCGCTTTCAATTCTACGATGCGTTGGCAATTGGCAACTCTAGTGATGAGCTGATCCTGATCGGACATCCCGGCTCTCGCACGGGATCAAGGGCAGATCATGGCGCCCTCGGTTTATTTCGGTTTCGGTCGATCAAAACTATGAAGAAACTGTAACTTGCCTCCCATGCCATTGAGAGCGACATTTGCCTCGCGCCGGATTGATGAGGTGAAGCAAATGTCAGTCTTGGAAATATTAGTGAGACGCCGTATGCAGGAAGAATATGCCAAGGGCACATCCCCCGAGCGGATTACCCGGCTCCTGCAGGAATTCTTCAACGGGGTGGAAGCCTCCCAAGCAGATGCTGCCCCGCACCGGTCTTTCGGCAATCGATAGCAATCGGCACATAGAACGAAAGCGGCCGGCCCTCGACGTTTCTCCGAGAGCCGGCTCCTTTGTGGATTAAATACGTTCCGAAGGTGCCGCCTCCTATTGCGCGCCGTTCGAGCCGGGCGGGCTTTCGATTGCTGTCAGGATCTTGTATGCGGCCTTGACGCGTTCCGGGATCGGATAGTTCTTGTTCGCCAGCAGGACGATCCCGATTTGTCTGGCCGGAATGAAGGCCGCATAGGCGCCAAAACCGTTGGTCGAGCCGGTCTTGTTGAGCAAGATATCCTTGCGCGGCTGTTGTGGTGGCACGAGCCAGGTTATCTTATGTGGCTTCAGCGCCATGTCCGATGAATTGCCTGACAGTAGCCGGGTGAGCGTCGTCGGATAGGCGTAGATTTCCCAGCCCAGCGCCTGTGTCGTGTTTCCTACCGTGTAATAGCCGACATGGGTCGCGGCGATCGCGCGCTGAAGAGTTTCGTCAAGCCGAGAGCCGTCCATATTGGCCTCGAGAACGCCGACCATGTCAGCCGAAGTGGTCTTTACGCCATAGGCTTGCGTGTCCAGGACGCCTGGCGTCACGCGGATCGGCTTGTCCTGCTTCGAATAGCCGTAGGCATAATTGCCCATCTCGCCCGGCGGGACGCGGACATAGGTATGATTGAGGCCGAGGCCAGCGAAGATCTTCTCCTGCATCAGCGCATCGAATGGCTTGCCCATGGCTTCGGCGGCGAGATAACCGAACAAGCCGATGCTGGGATTGGAATAGAGCCGATGGGTAGCCGGTGCATAGGATGGGTGCCAATTGCGATAATAGGCGATCATCTTGTCCTGATCAGTCACATCATCCGGAAACTGCAGGGGCAGGCCGCCTCCCGTGTATGTGCCGAGATCCAGAAGACTGATCTTGTCAAAGCTGCTGCCGGTAAGCGCGGGCAGATACTTCGACGCCTTATCGGAAAGCGACAGTTTTCCGCTGACCTGAGCGTAAGATCCGAGAACCGCGGTAAAGGTCTTGCTGATCGAGCCGAGCTCGAAGATGGTGTCGTTTGTGACCTTCTGACCAGTCTCCTTCGAGGCGACGCCATAGTTGAAGAAGTAATGCTTGCCCTTGATCGTGATCGCGACGGCCATTCCCGGGACATCGTTTTCCGTCATGACCGGCCGGATTGCATCATTGACGGCTCGCTCCAGCCGATCCTGATCGTTGCCGTCTGCCGCGTGGGCGCTGACCGCATAGAAAAGGCAGCTGGCGATCATGCCGAGTTTCGGTAGCGAGATGGAATGCATGTGCAAGATAATGTCCTCATATTGGTGGACAGGCCGCGCAGATGATTGCGGCCTGAGGTCATGGATCCGGGGTTGGTGGGCACGGTCGGGGTTGCAGTCGATGCCGCCTGGGGGGCATTTGGCCCCTGCAATCACCTCGCGACGCAGACTATGGCGCCCCCTTGTGCCCTAGACAAACGATCAATTCTGGGCTTAGGCATGAGAAAAACTTGGGCTTAGGACATAATGGACATTTCACAACTTCCGCTGAACGCGCTCCGCGTTTTCGAAGCGTCGGCGCGGCATTGCAGCTTCACGCGGGCCGGCCTTGAGCTCCGGGTGACGCAGACGGCCGTCAGCCATCAGGTCAAGGCGCTGGAGGATGTGCTCGGGGTAACGCTGTTCAAACGGCTTCCGCGCGGACTTGCATTGACCGACGAGGGCCATGCCTTGCTGCCCGTGCTGACCGATGCATTTCGCCGCATGAGCGCCACGTTGAGCCAGCTGGAGGAAGGCAACTTCGACGAGATCCTGACAGTCGGCGTGGTCGGCACTTTTGCGATCGGCTGGCTTTTGCCTCGGCTGAGTTCGTTCAAGGCTCAGCATCCGCATGTCGATCTGCGTCTGAAGACGAACAACAATCGTGCTGACATGGTGCTCGATGGGCTCGATTTCTTCCTGCGTTTCGGCGATGGGGCATGGCATGGAACCGAGGCGATCCATCTGATGGATGCGCCGCTGTCGGCGGTTTGCACGCCCTCGATCGGCGCGCGTTTGCGCACGCCGGCCGACCTTGCCGATGTCGAGCTGCTGCGCTCCTACCGGATCGACGAGTGGGCTCTCTGGTTCAGGGCGGCAGGCCTCACGCCGCCCAATCTTCGCGGTTGGATGTTCGATTCTTCGTTGACACTGGTGGAGGCCGCCGCGCGTGGTGTCGGCGTGGCACTCGTCCCCGTCGTCATGTTCTCGCATGAGATCGAGGCGGGCAGGATCGTGCAGCCGTTCCGGATCACCGCTGTCACCGGAAGCTATTGGCTCACACGATTGAAATCGCGCGCGGAAACCGCATCGATGAAGGCGTTTCGCCAATGGCTGACAGCCGAGATCGAGGATCTGCCGTCATAGGATTGGAGTTGCCCGCCGTTTCGGATCGGGATGAAGGACGTTGCTCCTGTTCGCGGCCCCATGTTGGGCCACGAGATTTCGCTTCGGCCGATGAAGTCTACGGCGGTCAGTTCTTTGCCCATTGGGCGGCGGCATCTCTGGCAAAGGTGCTGTAGGAGCGTGGTGCGCGACCGAGCAGCCCGGTGAGACGACGAATGTCGTCCGCCGTGGCGACCGCGCCATCCGTCTGGTAGCGGCTGAACATCAGGCGCAGGTCGAGCGCATGCCAGGCGGGCAGCATGGTCTTCATACGCTGTTCCATCGTAACAAGATCATCGCCGCCATAGCGGATGACGCGGCCGAGCGCTTCGCTCCAGATGGCGGAAATGTCCTCGCCCGTCAAACTGTCCGGACCGACCAGCGTATAGGTCTCGCGGCCGAGCGGTGCGGAAGCTTGCTCCCGGCGGATTAGTTCGAGCGCAGCCGCCTCGCCGATATCGCGAATATCGACCATCGAGATGCCCTTCGACCCCACAGGTACGCCGTAGGCACCGGCATTCAGCAACAGATCCCTCTGACGAAGGTCGTTCTGGATAAAATAGGCTGGGCGGAGAACCGTGGCTGAGAGATCGAGAGCGTCGATCATCCGCTCGACCGTGTGTTTGCCGGCGAAATGTGGAACGTCGGCATAGGCCTCGCCCTTGAACACCGAGAGATAAACGATGCCTTTGACGCCGGCCTCGCGGGCGACGGTAAGCGCGAGCATCGCCTGGGTCAGTTCGTCGGCAACGTTCGGGGCGAGCAGGAACAATGTGCTGACGTCTTTCAGCGCGGCGCGCAATGAATCCGGGTCGGCCAGATCGCCGCGGACCGGCGTTACGCCCGAGGGAAGCTGTGCAGCTTCAGGCGAGCGCGTCAGGGCGCGGACATCGACATTGTGACCCTGCAAGTGGGCCAGGACCTGGGACCCGATGGTCCCTGTGCTGCCGGTAACAAGAATAGCCATTTTAAAAACTCCTCAAGATGTTGCGAGAGACCCGATGTCTCGAGAAGAAAGATAGCCGTTCCAATTTCTATTTGGAGATGGCTATATTAAGACAGGTCGTCTCAATTATGGAACACGAGTATGGATCTGCAGGCTTTGTCCGACTTCAATCTGGTCGCTGCCCATGGCGGGTTCGGTCGCGCCAGCCGCGTCACCGGAAGGCCGAAGGCGACGCTGTCGCGTCGGGTTGCCGAGCTCGAGCAGAGCCTCGGTGTCAGGCTGATCGAACGCGGATCGCAGAGCCTGCGCTTAACTGATGAGGGACGGGCGCTCCACGAGCGCACCGATGGGCTGCTATCTGAAATCGCCGAGGCCGGCGAGGCGGTTGTCCTCGGGGCCTCGACCCCGAGAGGACGCCTGCGTGTCAGCGCGCCCGTGGTCTTCGCCCATGTTGCGCTCGGTCGCATCGGCGCGCGTTTTGCCCTGGCCTATCCCGAGGTCCAGCTCGAGATCGTCGCCGAGGATCGCAAGGCCGACCCGGTCGAAGACGGCTACGACCTGATCATCCGCATCGATCCGGCACCGGACGAACGGCTCGTCGGTCGCCGCTTCCTCAATGACGAACGCCTGATCGTGGCGCCACCGGGCATGCGGCGCCCCTCGCCAACGGCAGACGGCGAAGAGCTTGCCGTGAAGGCCGTCTTGCTCAGTGCATCCTCACAGACGGCCGTCTGGCGACTTGGCTCCGGAGCAGAGCCAGACCTGGTGCTGAAACCAGAGCCTGTCCTTCGTCTTTCATCGCTTTTGATGGTTCGTGATGCCGTTTTGGCGGGTGCCGGCGTGGCTTTGTTGCCGAAGCTTCTTGTCGCTGACGATATTGCGGCGGGCCGGCTCGCTTATTGGGGAACCCTCAGAGGTCCGGCGGTGGAAATCTGGGCACTCCAAAGCTCGCGCCGTCTGATCGGCGCCAAGGTCCGCGCGTTTCTGGACGTGCTGGAGAAAGCCTTTCCGGAGAAGGTGTTCGTCCCGACGATATGATGCGGTGGCGGCCCTGACGCTTGGGCTATCCACTCAAGCAATATCAATGGCCGGCGCCATCAACGCCAGCCGAGAGCGGGCGCGACGTGGGTGAGGATCGCCTCGATCACATGCGCGTTGTATTCGACACCGAGCTGGTTGGGGACGGTCAGAAGCAGAGTGTCGGCCTCTGCTACAGCCTCGTCCTTCCTGAGTTCTTCGATCAGTTGATCCGGTTCAGCGGCATAGCTGCGTCCGAAGATTGCCCGTGTCTTGTCGTCGATGAAGCCGATCTGGTCCGCGTCCTTGCCGCTGCTGCCGAAATAGGCGCGGTCGAGATCGTTGACCAGTGCGAAGATGCTGCGGCTCACCGAGACCCGCGGCTCGCGCTTGTGGCCGGCCTCCTTCCAGGCTTCGCGGAAGACCCGGATCTGATCGGCCTGCTGGACATGGAATGGCAACCCGCTCTCATCGTTTTTGAGCGTTGAGCTTTGCAGGTTCATGCCGCGCTTTGCTGCCCAGACAGCGGTCGCGTTCGAGCTCGCCCCCCACCAGATCCGTTCGCGCAAGCCCTCCGAATGCGGTTCGAGACGCAGGAGGCCGGGCGGGTTGGGAAACATCGGTCGGGGGTTGGGTTGCGCAAATCCTTCGCCGCGCAGGATGTCGAGCAGCACGTCCGCATGCCGCCGGCCCATGTCGGCGTCGCTCTCGCCCTCGGCCGGCTCGTAACCGAAGTGGCGCCATCCATCGATCACCTGTTCAGGCGAGCCGCGGCTGATGCCGAGCTGCAGCCGGCCTCCGGCGATCAGATCAGCTGCGCTTGCGTCCTCGGCCATGTAGAGCGGATTCTCATAGCGCATGTCGATGACGGCGGTGCCGATCTCGATGCGGCTGGTCTTGGCCCCGACGGCCGCCAGCAGCGGAAACGGCGAAGCGAGCTGGCGGGCAAAATGATGCACGCGAAAATAGGCGCCGTCCGCGCCCAGCTGCTCGGCAGCGACGGCGAGATCGATGGATTGCAGGAGCGTATCGGATGCCGAACGCGTTTTCGATTGGGGCGAGGGTGTCCAGTGGCCGAATGAAAGGAATCCGATCTTCTTCATGGTCCCGCTCCGCAACGTTTGGTTCGCTCAGCTTTGCTTCATGACATGATTTCGGCTGCCGATACAAGCGGAGTGAAGGTATCCTGGCTGCGCGAGCCGCGCCCTCGGTATCAAATAGATAGGCCCGCCGTTTCCGGCGAGCCCACGGGAGGCCGATGCTGCCGCCGCGCCTGCGGTCTCCAGCTGAAGATCGTTATTTCGCTGGCTGGATCGAGCCGATGATACCGAGCACTTCCTTTTCGTGCTTGGCCTGGTCTTCCTTGGAGCCCCAATAGGTGAGCACGAGGATCTTGTTGGGCGCCGGCGAAAGGACGCCGAGATTGATGTTGACGGCTCCGTCTGCATCGGTGCCCTGCCAGTTCAGGATCGACAGCTTCATGCCATTGATTTCGTTGCTGTCGTCATCCTTGCGGGTGCTGGCGTCGATCTTGACGCCGTTCTTGTCGAGGAAATCGACGGCATCGCCGATGACCTTCTCGACATTGTCGCCAGTGGCAACATCGAGGGCAAAGTAGATGGCGGCATCAGGCGAATTGGCGTCGATGCCGGATTCGGTTTCCTTCGGCTTCCAGCTGTCGGGGATGGTGACGCTGGCAACGGGCGCTTCGCTCGGAAAGGCGAGCGTCTTGGCATTGGCGAGCATTGGAAAGACTGCGAGCGCAGCGGCGATGAGCAGCATCTTTTTCATGGGGGTTTCCATTCTGTCTTTGAGTTTTAGGTCGCCGATCAATCTCAGCGGATACGTGAGGTTGGCATGGTTTTCGGCAGTGCGGAGACAGCCGGAAAAGGGGGATGATTGACCGCAATCAGCTGGCCGAAGCGATCTCGAAATCCTGATCGAAGGAACTCGTCTTTCCCGAGGTCATGTCATACAGCGTATAGTGAAGCTTGTATTTGCCGGCCGGTGCACCGTCGACGTTCAAGGTCATGTCGAGCTTGAACTCCAAATTCTGCTTGTGGCTTTGAAGGTCGCTATCCAAGAAGCCCTTCTTGCTCCACACGACCTCGCCGCTGGCGTCGATAATGTCGAGGTCGGCAACGAGGTGGAGTTCATAGAGACTGTCCGGAAGCTGCTTCCAGCCATAGCCGATCGGTTCGGCATAGCTGAAGATGGGCTCGCCGGGTTTGAAAACGTTTGAGTCACGTTTCTTGTAAACCCCGTAACCCGTTGAAGGCTCGGCCACGAAGATGACGTTCTGTTGTGAGAACGGCACCTTGGTCCAGGCTTCGATGACGGCCTTTTGTGCAGTAGCCAAATCTGCCAGAGGATCGGCATGGGCAACGGCAGCAAAAGTCATCGCAAAAATCAATACAAGCACTTGCCGCATGGCAGTCTCCAATCGGTCTGCTGATAATGATTCCGGCAGGCGCCGGAGAACGGGTAAAGCCATCGTCTCATTGCGTAATTTCGAGGCATGATCGACTTGCCCCAATCGAAGACGGTGGGTGCCGGCGCATCCCGCCTGCCTCATTCGTGGATGGTATAGCTGCCGAGTTCGCACAGGTTCTGGGTGTCCGTCGTCGTATCGAGGCTGGAACCTTCCTCGAACTCGAACTTCATGTCGTACTTGCAGACAGTCCGACCGTCGCCGATGGTGATATCCATGCTCTCACCGGGGTTCAGTACCTGCTTGCCGAAGACATCGTCTTCCCAATTATTGACGCCGACCGGGGACGTATAGAAATTGGTGAGCACGGATTTGGTGCCGTTCTTGAGCGTGAACGTCAGGTCGTCGGCGTTTGCAGCACCGGCGAGGCAAAGAAGCGCTGCCGACGCCGCGAGGGCGAAGCGAAATTTCGTCATCGAATTGATCCTTCGGTGAAAGCTGATGCGCGTCTTTTTAAGCGTTTCAGCGGCCGTGAGCTATATATATTGCACGCCAAGCTCGGCCCATTTTTGGGCTAAAACGCAACCCGGATCGAGGCGTGGCGTCGGCCTGTCGCCCGGCGACAAACGCGGCACCGCCGCGAGCTACTCCGTCCGCACAGAAGCGAACAGAGGCCTGTAATTGGGAGTGGGCCGCGGCATGCGACCCGAAGTGGAGACCCCGCCGTCGAGCAGGGTCTCGTTCAGCGTAAGTTGACGCCCGCCATCAAGGCAGGAGGCTGCGCTGCAGGCTTTGGCGCTGTGCCTCCTGAGCGGCCTTGAGCTGGGCCTTGGTATACATCAGGGCATGCTCGGCAAGGTCGCGGCCATCGTCCCAAAGGTTGCGCCAGATGCCGAGGATGCCTTCGAGCGGCTGGCCGACGACGCGCGAGGAGAAGGATTCGAAGGTGATCGGGCCTGTGTAGCCGGAGCGGACAAGGGCGCGGAAAACGCCGGCAAGGTCGATCGTGCCCGAGCCCATGTAGCCACGATGGGAATCGCCCGTGTGGAAATATCCGAGATGGTCGCCCGTCTCGAGAATGGCGGCCTGAATATCCGATTCCTCGATATTCATGTGGTACACGTCCAGATGCACCTTCACGTTTGGCATGCCGATGCGCTTGCACATCTCGACGGCCTGCGCGGCGGTGTTCAGCACGTTGGATTCGTAGCGGTTGACCACTTCGAGGACGAGCGTGATGTGGCTTCGCGCCGCTGTCTCGGCCACCTGACGCAGGATCTCGACCGATTGTGCGACGCCTGCCGCCGTGGTCGGCTCGGAATATTTGCCGAAGGCCGAATGCAGGATGCCGCCGATATATTCGCCACCGCAATCGCGGCAGACGGCGATGGCCTGCTCGAGCTTTTCCTTGCCGCGCCGTCCCTTCTCCTTGTCGCCGCTTGAAATGTCGCTGTCGAAATCGAGGCCGAGCGAGAAGTTGATGGCGATGCCGTTCTTTTCCAACTGGCGACGGGTAAACTCCGGATCGATCAGGCTCGGATCCAGCGCCGGTGCCTCGATGAAATCGTAGCCCACCTCGGCACTACTGGCGATTGCGCGGGCGCATTCCTCCTTGCTCCAGCCGGCTTCCCATACCAGCGCGTGAACTCCCAGCTTGTTCATGATCTTCCTCCCGGTTTCGTGGATGCAAAATGAATTGCTGCAGTGCAGAAGACATGAATCGTTTTATACTTGAAAGCGCTCATGTTGACACCGCACTTACTCAGGTATAGCTTACAATAAATCGTTTCACCAGAGTTTTCATATTATCATTGGCGAGGGCGTAGTGGGGGAGGGCAAGATGTCGAGACAGCAAAGCCCTTCCATCAAGATGGTGGCCGACAGGGCCGGCGTTTCGGTCGCGACGGTCTCGAACGTCCTCAACGGCAAGCCAACGGTTTCTCCCGATTTTGCCCGGCGCGTGAATGATGCGGTGCGCGAGCTTGGTTACGTCGTCGATCTCGGCGCGTCGCGGCTCCGCTCGCGCAAGGCGCAGCTCGCCGGCGTCGTTGTGCCGGATCTTACCAATCCGATGTTCGCCTCCTTCGTTTCCACGCTGGAGCATCTGGCGCGCCTCGCAGACTACGATCTGGTCGTCGTATCAGCGCGCAACAATGCGGAGGAGGAGGCCGACCGGCTGCGCAAGATCCGCGCCTGGCGCCCCGCCGGCCTGATCGTCATTCCCTGCGACGGCGCCTTTGCCGAGCGCCTGCCGGATGGTTTCTTTGCACCCGTTGTCCTTGCCGACCGCATACCCGATGCCGCCGGCTTCGATCTGATTGCCGTCGACAACGGGCCGTCGGCCGGCGCCATCGCTGCGCATCTCGATCAACAGGGCTATGAGGATTGCCTCGTCGTCGGCACCAGCCTTTCGATCAGCAACATACGCGAGCGCTGGGAAGGCGTGCGTGCGTCGGCCAAGCACATGCGGGTCGAGATGCTGGAAATCGGCATCGATGACGCCCATGGTGCACAGCTTCTGGAGGAGCGTCTGCGCCATCGCCCGCTGCCCGGCGCGCTGTTTTCGCTCGATCAGGGCACGACGCTTTTGACCTACTGCACCATGGCTGAGATTGGGCTTTCCGTGCCCGGCGATATCGCCTTTGCGAGCTTCGACGAGATGGAATGGATGCGGCTGGTGACGCCCGGGATCACGACCGTGCGTCAGCCTGTCGAGGAAATGGCCGAGCAGGCCTGGGCGCTGCTGTTGCGGCGCATGACCGGCTCTGCCGGCAAGCCGGTCACGCGGCGCTTGCGCTGCGCCGTCGAGATCCGTGGTTCGACACCGCGGAACCCGCTTGAGGAGGCGGGTAAACTGAAACTGGGAGGAAGAAAATGGAAGTTACAAGGCGAACCATACTCACCGGAATAGGCGGCGCCGTCGTTGTCGGCACCCTTGGCGGCACGATCGGCGTTGCCCAGGCTGCTGAGCCGCAACTCGGCGTCGTGGTCAAGATCGGCGGCATCCCGTGGTTCAATGCCATGGAAGTCGGCATCAAGAAGGCCGCGCCTGAATTCAAGACCAATGCCTGGATGGTCGGGCCGACACAGGCGGATGCTGCTCAGCAGGTCCGCGCCATCGAAGATCTGATTGCCCGCAAGGTTGCGGTCATCGGTATCGTGCCGAACGATTCCGCAGCGCTCGACCCCGTTCTCGGCCGCGCGCGGGCAGCTGGTATCAAGGTGCTGGCCCACGAAGGCCCGAGCCAGAAGGAAGCGGATTGGGACTTTGAGCTCACGACCATCGAAGGCTATGGTCAGGCGCATATGGACCTGATTGCCAAGGAGATGGGCGGGGAAGGCAAGTATATCGTCTATGTCGGCTCGCTGACTGTTCCGCTCCACAATGCCTGGGCCGATGCGGCGATTGCCTATCAGAAGCAGAAATATCCGAAAATGCAGATGCTCGGCGATCGCTTCGGCGTTGCCGAAAGCCTGGATGAAAGCATCAAGACCACTCAGGATCAGCTTCGCGCCAATCCGGATCTCAAGGGCATCCTGACATTCGGCTCGCAGGGGCCGATCGGCGCTGCCCGCGTCCTCGACGATCGTGAAAAAGCCAAGTCGATCGCGCTGGTCGGTGGCTTCTCGCCGGGGCAGGGCGTCAAGTACGTCAAGTCCGGCACGATCCGCGGCGGCTTCATCTGGAATCCGATGACGGCTGGCGAGATCTTCGTTCAGCTCGCCTCCATCCTGGCGGCCGGCAAGGAACCGACCGACAATATGGAGCTGACCGGCGTCGGCAAGGTGCGCGTCTATCCGGACAAGAAGCTCATTCAGGCGCAGAAGCTTGAATCCCTCGATAAGCAGAATATCGACCGGCTGGTCGCGCTCGGTCTCTAGGCGTTCCTCCCGAGGGCCGGCGGTTGGCCTGAGTGCCGCCGCCGGCCAACCCAAACAATCGGAGTGGATCGATGAGCGATGATGTTCCGTTTCTTCGTTTAACCGGGCTGTCCAAACGGTTCGGCGGCGTGCGTGCATTGGAGGAAATCGACTGGGACGTTCGCCCAGGCGAGATCCATTGCCTTGTCGGCGAGAACGGTTGCGGCAAGTCGACGCTCATCAAGACCGTTGCGGGGGTGCATCCGCCCTCGGCCGGCACCATTGAGATCGAAGGCAAGCCCGTTCTTCCGCTTGATCCGGCCGGTGCCAAGGCTCTGGGAATCCAGGTGATCTTTCAGGATCTGTCCCTGTTTCCCAATCTTTCCGTTGCAGAAAACATCGCCGTCGAAAACCATCTCGATCGGCTCTTGAAGCCGGTCAGCTGGAAGCGGATGCGCGAGAGTGCGAGTGCAGTCCTCGCAAGGCTCGGCTTTACCCTCGACCTCGATCTCGTGGTATCAGACCTTTCGGTTGCCGAGCGCCAGATCGTCGCCATTGCGCGCGGCCTCGTCGCCGAGGCGCGGCTGATCTTCATGGACGAGCCGACGGCCTCGCTGACGCGGACGGAGGTCGATCGTCTGCTCGGGATCGTCGGGCGGCTCAAGGCCGATGGCATTGCCGTCGTCTTCGTTTCCCACCGGCTTGACGAGGTGGTCGAGATCGCCGAGCGGGTGACCGTGATGCGCGACGGCCGCAAGGTCGGCACCTGGCCCGCCGATCAGGTGAACGAGAAGAGGATCGCGCATCTGATGACCGGGCTCGATATCGATCACTCGATTGTCGCCCGCGATATGGGCAAGGCCGAGCCTGTCCTTGAGGTCAGCGGTCTGTCACGTCGCGGCGAATTCGCCGATATCGATTTCACCCTTCGTCGCGGCGAGGTGCTGGGTATCTCCGGATTGCTGGGGTCGGGCCGCACCGAGCTTGCCTTGACGCTGTTCGGCATGCATCGCGCCGAGCACGGCAGCATTCGCCTGGAAGGCCGGCAGCTTGCGCTTCGCTCCAACCGCGACGCTGTGCGCGCCGGCATCGCCTACGTCTCCGAGGATCGTTTGAGCCTTGGCGTCATCCTGCAGCAATCGATCGGCGACAACATCATGCTCGCGGTCATGCGGGGCATGGCAAACCGGCTTGGGCTCATCCCCGGCAACGCACGCAGGCAACTCGCCGACGATTGGGTGCGGCGCCTCGCCATCAAGGTCCCGTCAGCCGATCGGGCCGTGCAGACGCTTTCGGGAGGCAATCAGCAGCGGGTCGTTCTGGCGAAGTGGCTCGCCACGCGGCCGAAGGTCCTGATCCTCGATTCCCCCACCGTCGGCGTCGATATCAAGAACAAGCAGGGCATCTACGATGTGGTCGCCGATCTGGCCCGCCAGGGCGTTGCTGTCATCCTCATCTCCGACGAGGTGTCCGAACTTTTCGCGACCTGTGACCGTATCCTGCACATGCGCGCCGGCCGCATCGTCGGCGAGGCGGTGCCGGGCGAGATCACCGAGGCCAACATGAAGGAGCGCATCTATGCATGAGGATAGCCAAATGGCCGCCGGATCGTCCTTTCTCGTGCAGTTGCGGCGCCGCCCGGAAGCGTGGCTGCTGGCGGTCATTGCCGTGGTGGTGATCGTCTTTTCGCTGACGGCGCGTGATTTCCTGACGCTTGCGAACATCATCGATCTGCTTGAGACCTATTCGGTGCAGGCGATCATGGCGATGGGGCTTTTCGTCGTCCTGGTTTCCGGCGGCATCGACATCTCCTTTGCGGCTACGGCATCCGTGGCGCAATACTGCGCGGCGCTGCTCGCAACGCAGCTCGGATTTCCCGCGCCTGTCGTCATCCTCTGCGGCCTGGCGATCGGTGTCGCGCTCGGCTGCCTGAATGCGCTGCTCGTCCACTATGTGCGCATCACGTCCATCATCGCCACGATCGCCATGATGAGCGTCAGCTTTTCGCTGCTCATGTATTTCTCGGGCGGCAAGTCGATCTATACGCTGCCGGACTGGTGGACGAATCGCGTCGTGTTCTGGCGGATGGAGACGGCATCGGGCGATATCGTCCGGGTGACGCTTCCGATCGTCGCGATGGCGGTCGTCACCCTGTTTACATGGGCATGGATGACGCGCTCTTCGGTTGGGCGTCAGCTCTATGCCATGGGTGGAAATGCCGAGGCCGCGCGGCGGGTCGGCATGAATATCGGCCGCCTGCAATTCGTCGCCTACGGCTATCTCGGGCTGATGGCGGCGATCGCCGGGCTCCTGCAGGCCCACCGGGTCGGCGAAAGCGTGCCCAATGCCATGTACAATACCGAGCTTGCCGTGCTCTCCGCCGCTGTTCTCGGTGGCGCCAGCCTGACGGGCGGCATCGGCACCGTGCCTGGCGTGCTGCTCGGTATCGTGCTCCTGGCCGTGCTGCAGAACGGGCTCAACCTGCTCGGCGTCTCCTCCTATTTCTTCCAGATCGTCATCGGCGTCACCATTCTGGTTTCGACCTCGATCACGGTGATCAGCTCGCGGCCGGGCCGCCGCCATCGTATCATCGCGGGAGCACCATCCAATGGCTGAGCCGCCGCTTCTCTATAACCTCAACAACGGTCTTTCCGACCTGATGACGCGCATGAAGGCGGGCATTCCCGGCGCACATACGGGGCTTGTCGTTCTGCTTGTACTGCTGGTTGCCGGCTTTTCCCTGTTCATTCCGAACTTTGCCTCGGTCGGCACTCTGCAATCGTTCATGTATCAACTGCCGCTGCTGGGGCTGCTGTCGCTGGCCATGATGGCGCCCCTGATAACAGGCGGCCTCAATCTGGCGATCATCGCAACGACGAACCAGTGCGCGCTTCTGATGGCCTTCATCATGCAGAGCCTGATCACGCCCGATAGCAGCGCCGGCTCGGCCGCAGCCGTCATCGTTCTGGCACTTGTCGCCGGCCTGGCGCTTTGCCTTCTCATCGGCCTCGCCACCGGCACGCTCATCGCCTATACCGGCGTCCATCCGATCCTCATCACGCTCGGCACGAAATCGCTGATCGACGGCATCAGCATCTATCTGACCCGCGGCATGGCCCTTTCGGGTATACCGGACGGATTTGCCCGCATCGGCACGATGACGATCGTCGGCGTACCGCTGATCTTCCTGCTATTGATCGTAGTGGCGGTGATCGTCAGCATCATATTGCGGCGCACCGCTTTCGGCGTCGCCTGCGCCATGATCGGCTCCAACATCGAGGCCGCGCGCTATTCGGCGATCGACACGCGTCGCGTGCTGGTCGGCGTTTATGTGATGTCGAGCCTGATCTGCTTCTTTGCTGCGCTGGTCATGCTGGCAACTTTCAATTCGGCCAGCGCGGATTATGCCCAATCCTATCTGCTGGTGACGATTCTTGCGGCCGTCCTCGGCGGCGTCGATCCTTTCGGCGGCTTCGGCACGGCCGGCGGCCTGATGCTGGCGCTCGCCATCCTGCAGGTCATTTCCTCAGGCTTCAACCAGTTCGGCCTCAGCAACTATCTCACCGTGGCGATATGGGGCGGCACCCTCATCTTCGTCGCCATGGCTCAGACGGCGCGTCCCTATCTCATGGGATTGCTGCCCTCACGTTTTGATGGTTCGAAATGAGCATCGTCGCGGTCTTCGATATCGGCAAGACGAATGTGAAGCTGTCGGCGGCGAGCGACGACGGCCGCGTCTTGGAAACTCTGTCGACGCCGAATGTCGTAAAGGACGGTCCGCCCTATCGCCATCACGATCTCGACGGGCTGGACGACTGGCTGATCGACAGCCTGGCCGCGCTCGGCCGCCGGCATGATATCGGCGCGATCGTCACCTGCGCCCACGGCTCCGGCGGCGTGCTGGTCGACAGGCAAGGCGCTGCGTTGCCGATGATCGACTATGAGCAGCCCACGCCCGCCGACGTCGATGCATACTACAGGAAGATTGTCGGCTCCCATCGCGAAAGGGCGAGCGCCATCATGCTCGGTGCGGCACATCTCGCGCGGCAGATGCTGTGGCAGGAGATGCACTGGCCCGAGACTTTTGCTGGAGCCTCCGCCTATCTTGCCACGCCGCAATATTGGGCCTTCCGCCTGTCCGGCGTTCTCGCAAGCGAGGTGACGAGCCTGGCCGCGCAATCGCATCTCTGGGCATCGGCCGACGGGCGGGCGTCTGCTCTCGTAGCAAATCGCGGCTGGCAGCGGCTCATGCCGCCGATGCGACGCGCCTGGGAGACGCTCGGCCCCATAAGGCCGGACATTGCCAAGCGTACCGATCTTAAGCCGACGACCCGCATTCTGTGCGGCGTGCACGACTCCTCGGCCAATTTCTATCGCTACCAGGCGGCGGATCTCTCCGACGTCACGGTCATTTCGACGGGAACCTGGATCGTGGCGCTGACCGATCGTACCGGCGTCGATTTCAATGTCGAGCGTCCGGGGCACTCATGCAATGCCGATGTGTTCGGCAATCCGATGCCCGGCATGCTGACCATGGGCGGGCGCGAGTTTGCCGCTGTCGCCGCGACTGCCTCCGGCCCGGCCTCGCTGCTGGCCCTTCAGCAGATCGTCGCATCCGGGGCTTTTGCAGTGCCGACATTCGGTTCGGATGACGGGCTTTTTCCCGGCACGGCAGGCTGCGGCCATCTTGAGGGGCCGCTGGCCCGTGAGGAGAATATCCGCTTCACGCTTGCTGTCCTCTATTCGGCGCTTCTGACTGCGGCCTGCGTGGATGATCTGCCGCCGGCGAAAACGGTGGTTCTGGACGGCAATTTCGTCGTCGATCCCCTTTATGGTGCCGTCGTCGCGGCGCTGTTGCCGGATCGGCGCGTGCTGGTCAGCCGCAGCACGACGGGAACGGCGACGGGTGCCGCCATGCTCGCCGCGCACGAAACACGGGCATCGCCCGTGACGCTGGCGGCCGAAGCGCCGGATATATCAGGCCTTCCCGACCTTTCATCATACCAGAGGCGCTGGCGTGCCCTGGTCAAGACAATGGAGCAAGCATCGTGACGACATATGACGACAATAGCCTGCGCGAGGACATGGTGGCGGTCTGCCGCCGGATGAACGCCTCCGGCATCAATCAGGGAACGGCCGGCAACGTGTCGGTGCGCAATCCCAAGGGGTTTCTGGTCACGCCGACTTCCCTGCCTTACGACATGATGCGGCCCAATGATCTGGTGCAGATGTATTTCGACGGCAGCTACGAGGGTGAGCGCCGGCCATCATCCGAATGGCGCTTTCATCGCGACATTCTCGCTTCCCGCCAGGACATCGATTGCGTGCTGCATTGCCATTCGGTCTATGCGACCACGCTTGCGGTGCATCACAAGACCATTCCGAGCTTTCACTACATGACGGGCGTTGCCGGCGGCACGACGATCCGCTGCGCACGCTACGCCACTTTCGGCACCCAGGCGCTCTCGGATGCGGCGATCGAGGCCCTGCAGGACAGGCTTGCCTGCCTGCTCGGCCAGCATGGCCAGATATCGCTTGGCAAGACGCCCGCGGCTGCACTCGCCTTGGCGATAGAGGTCGAGACCCTGTCGCGCCTCTATGTTCAGGCGCTGACGCTCGGCGAGCCGCCCATTCTTGATGACGAGGAAATGGCGCGCGTGATCCAGCAGATGAAGAATATGAGCTATGGGCAGGCGCCGGATCTGGATGGTGTCAACGACGTGGCAAGACGCAAGCAGTAATTCGAAGTCGCAAGGCAAATCTCGTCCAGCGTGTCCCGGTATATCGGTTCTCAATGGTGTCCTCATGCCGAGCGGGGAGGCGCCTGCGATGATCTTCCGTCGATATCTCTTGTGAAATCAAAAATCCTGATATAAATGAAGCTTATTGATGGGGCTTTCAGGATTCGATGAAGCGCGGCTTTCTGACAATTTATGCGGGTGAGAATGCCGCGGTTTTGCGGGCGCTTTCGGCGCCGGCGCGCGTCGACATGTTGAAGCTGCTCTGCGCCAAGGGCGCCATGAACGTCAACGAGATCGCCCGCGAGCTGGATCTGCCGCAGTCGACCGTCGCCACCGGCATCATGATCCTGGAGGAGGCCGGTCTTGTCGAAACCAAGGCGGCCAAGGCGCGCAAGGGTTACCAGAAGATCTGCACGGCGCTTTACGACGAAATCCTTGTGAGCTTCGAGGATACGGCCTTCAAGCATGATGAGGATGTGATCGAGGTCGCCATGCCGATTGGCCTCTATACGAGCTGCGAGACGCATGCGCCCTGCGGCCTGTGTTCGACCGAAGGGGTGATCGGGCTTCTCGACGTTCCCGACTATTTCCTCGATCCGCAGCGTATGCAGGCCGGCCTTCTCTGGTTCGGCCGCGGCCACGTGGAATATAAATTCCCCAACAATGCCAAGATCTTGAACAAGGCCGTCAATGCCATCGAATTCTCGATGGAGCTGTCGTCCGAAGTGCCGGGCACCAATCCCGACTGGCCGTCCGACATCACGATCTGGGTCAACGGCGTTGCCGTTGGCACCTGGACGTCGCCGGGGGATTATGGCGACAAGCGCGGGGCCTTCACGCCGGGCTGGTGGAAGCTCGAAGGCTCGCAATACGGCAAGCTCAAGACCTGGCGAATTTCGAAGAAGGGCACCTTCATCGACGGCGTCGTCGCATCCGACGTGACCGTCGACGACCTCGCCATCAGCCAGCATTCTTCAATCCGCCTGAGGATCGGCATCGCCGAGGACGCGCGCCACACGGGTGGCGTCAACATTTTCGGTCGTGGTTTCGGCAATTATGGCCGAGATATTCTGATGCGCATCGACCTGACGTGAAAAGAAATCACATTTTCTGATATATAGCGCGCAATCGGGCCGAATCTCGAATTTGTCATATTTTTTATAGATAATTGTTTTATCATCATATTTCTGCATTCGTAGACTGCGAATACACGATTATTTACGCGGAATGCTCCCTCAATGGCGTTGACGACCCTATAAAACTGTATCAAGATCAAGGTATAAGAACGAGATATATGATACATAAGGGAGGATAGCCGTGAAGGCGGACGTGGTCATCCATCGCGATTTCCGAATTGCCGACATCGACGATCGACTTTACAGCTCGTTTCTGGAGCATCTGGGCAGGGCGATCTACGGAGGCATCTATGAGCCCGGCCATCCGACCGCCGATGAGCACGGCTTTCGCCGAGATGTCATCGAACTGGTCCGCGAGCTGAATTCACCCTACTGCCGGTATCCCGGCGGCAATTTCGTCTCCGCCTATAATTGGGAAGACGGTGTCGGACCTCGTTCGGTGCGGCCGGTGCGCCTCGATCTTGCCTGGCGGACGCGCGAGAGCAACCAGATCGGCGTCAACGAATTCGTCGATTGGTGCAAGAAGGCCAATACGAAGCCGATGCTCGCCGTCAATCTGGGGTCACGCGGGCTGGATGATGCTCGCAACTTCCTCGAATACTGCAATCATCCCGGCGGCACCTATTGGTCGGATCTGCGGCGCAAGCACGGTTGGGCTGATCCCCATGGAGTCAAACTGTGGTGCCTCGGTAACGAGATGGACGGCCCATGGCAGGTCGGCCATAAGTCTGCCTATGAATATGGCCGTCTGGCCGATGAAACGGCAAAAGCCATGCGCGGTTTCGACAAATCGCTGGAACTGGTCGTCTGCGGCTCGTCGAATTCCGACATGAAGACCTATCCCGATTGGGAAGCCCAGGTCCTGGAACAGTGCTACGACAGCGCCGACCATATCTCGCTTCACATGTATTTCGCCAACCGCGAGAAGAACACGCTCAACTATCTCGCCAAGGCTGAAAAGCTTGACCGCTACATCGTCACCATCGGCGGCGTCATCGACTATATCAAGGCAAAGAAGCGCTCGAAGAAGACGATTGGCATCTCCTTCGACGAATGGAACGTCTGGTACCATTCCAACCAGCAGGACAAGGATATCCTGGCGCGCGACGAATGGCCGGATGCGCCGCACCTGCTTGAGGATGTCTATAATTTCGAGGATGTGCTGCAGGTCGGCGGCATCCTCAACACCTTCATTCGCCGCTCCGACCGCGTGCGCATCGCCTGTATCGCCCAACTCGTCAACGTCATCGCGCCGATCATGACGGAGGATGGCGGCCCGGCATGGCGGCAGACCATTTATTATCCCCTTTATTTCGCCTCGAAATACGGTCGCGGTTATGCGCTGCGCCTGGTCGCCGACGGTCCGACCTACGACAGCGACGAGGCCGACGACGTGCCCTATCTCGATGTCTCCGCGGTTCACGACGTGGCGGCCAATATGGTCACGCTGTTCGCCGTCAACCGGCATCCGGACAGTGCACTCGACCTCGACACCCGGCTGGAGGGCTTTGCCGGCGCCCGCGTCGTCGAGCAACATGAGATGGTTCATGAGGACTTGGCGGCGGTCAACACGGCATCGCGGCCGAATGCGGTCGTTCCGACCAGCACCAGCGATGCGAAAGTCGAGGACGGCCGGCTTCGCGCCACATTGAAGCCGCTGTCCTACACGGTGATCCGGCTGTCGGTATGACAGCTGGCGGCCGCAAGATCGCGAGGAGGCGGTCCCGGTCGGCCTAGGCAGCGTAAGGAGAAGAAAGTCGCGGTCCGCCCGGCAGTGTCCGGGCGCAACGCGCAATTGATAACAACGGGAGGAGATCATGCAACAGTGGAAGAAGCTTGCTTTCGGCGTCGCACTGGCCACGTTCGGCCTCATCGCGGCAGCCAAGGCTCAGGATTATACCGCCTTGCCTCGCAAGGAGACGCTGATCGTCGAAAATCCGGAGGGAACGGTCAAGAATCCCGGTTGGTTCAACGTCTGGGTCAATGGCGGCGGCGGCGTTTCGACCGGCCTGCAGCAGTTGACCATGGACACGCTCTGGTACATCGACCCCGAGAAGGGGTTGGGCGGCTCGGCGTGGGACAATTCGCTCGCCGCCGACAAGCCGCAATATAATGACGACTTCACCCAGATGACGGTGAAGCTGCGCAAGGGCCTGTACTGGAGCGACGGCGTCGAGTTCACAGCCGACGATGTCGTCTACACCGTCAAGACGCAGATGGACCATCCGGGCATGAACTGGAGCGCGGCTTTCTCGGTGCAGGTCGCAAGCGTTGAGGCGCCGGATCCCTATACCGTCGTCTTCAAGCTGAAGAAGCCGAACTCGCGCTTCCACGCCATTTTCACAGTGCGCTGGAACGGCGCCTGGATCATGCCGAAGCATGTCTTCGAAAAGGTTGCCGATCCGGTTCGCTATGATTTCGCCAATCCGGTCTCGCTTGGCGCCTACAAGCTGAAAACCTATGATCCGCAGGGCAAATGGTATACCTGGGAAAAGCGCGACGACTGGCAGCGCACCTCGCTTGCCCGCTTCGGCGAACCCGCTCCGAAATACGTCACCTATGTTGATCCCGGCCCGCCGGATAAGCGCACCATCGCTCAGCTCGAGCATAATCTCGATATCATTCACGACAACACGCCGGAGGGCATGTTCACGCTGAAGGAAAAATCGAAGACGGTCGACAGCTGGTTCCCCGGTTTTCCCTTCGCGCATCCCGATCCGACTTTGCCGGCCGTGATCTTCAACAATCAGGATCCGTTGTTCCAGAATGCCGATGTACGCTGGGCGCTTGCCTTGCTCATCGATATCAAGGCTGTGGATATGGCGAGCTATCGTGGCACCGCGACGCTCTCCGCCCTCGGCGTCCCGCCAACGGCGATTGCCATGACGGACTATCAGGCGCCGCTGCAGGATTGGTTGAAGAGTTTCGAGATCGATACTGGCAAGCGCAAGATCAAGCCCTATGATCCGACGATCGGCCAGCAGATCGCCGATATGCTGCGCAAGCAGCCGAAATATAAGGATCAGATCCCGACCGATCCGGCCGCCATCAGCGCAGCCTTCGGCTATGGCTGGTGGAAGCCCGATCCGCAGGCTGCCGCCGAACTGCTGGAAAAGGCCGGCTTCAAGAAGGTCGGCGGCAAGTGGATGACGCCGGATGGACAACCCTTCAAGATCCGCTTGACGGTCGAAGGTGATACGCGCTCTGTCTTCACCCGAGCTGGCACGTTGATCGCCCAGCAATGGGCGGCTTTCGGCATCGACGCCAAGGCAGTTCCGACCGTCAATCTCTGGCAGGTCGCGCTCCAGCCAGGCGATTTTCAGGTGGCTATCGCCTGGAGCGTGGAGACCTGGGGCGGCGATCCCGATCTGTCCTTCTTCCTCGACAGCTGGCATTCGGAATTCGTTGCCAAGAAGGGTGAAAACCAGGCGCCGCGCAATTGGCAGCGCTGGTCCAATCCGGAACTCGACAAGATCATCGAGAACGTTCGCCGCGTCAGTGCCGATGATCCGAAGGGCGTCGAGCTCGGCAAGGACTATCTGAAGCTCGTTGCCCGGGAAATGCCGACCATCCCGTTGATGTCCTATAACGTCTTCACCTCGATGGATACGACCTACTGGAAGGGCTATCCGACCATATCGGACCCCTACACCGACCCCGTTCCCAACTGGGCTAACTCCCGGTTGATGATGGTCAAGCTGAAGCCGGCTCAGCCGTAGATCTCCCAACCCTGATGCGGCAGCCGCCGCGTCAGGCACCTTTCGCCGGACACTAGGCACGTCCGGCGAATCTTTTCAGTAAAAGATGAAGCGCAAGCAGCAAGGAAGACGGCCGGCATGACGTCCTATCCAGTTTTCGTATTGAAGCGATTTGGTCAGTTCCTGCTCGTTGTCTTCCTTGGCATTTCCGCGACCTTCTTCATCACCCATATGACGCCGATCGATCCCGTCGAGGAAAGCATCGGCGCTATACAGCAGATGGGGCAGTCCGATCCCCGTGCCGTTGACTTGATGCGCCAGTCGCTTCGCGAACTCTATGGGCTCGAAGGCTCCGTCTGGCAGCAATATCTTCACTTCTGGGGCCGTCTTGCCACGGGTGATCTCGGGCCGTCGCTATCGGCATTTCCAACGCCCGTTTCCACCATCATCGCAAGAGCACTGCCCTGGACAATCGGCCTGATGACCGTCTCGGTGATCATCACCTTTATCCTCGGCAACATGATCGGTGCGCTTGCGGGCTACTACCGCAAGAGCATGGTGCTGAAGGCC
>Ga0209677_100258_pt1 | contig 35939 bp, 39 predicted proteins | sample AraplaCvi_mCL_r2_2_FD_184285 | JGI IMG/M metagenome (GOLD analysis project Ga0209677, IMG submission 184285) | Arabidopsis root microbial communities from North Carolina, USA - plate scrape CL_Cvi_mCL_r2 (SPAdes) (version 2) | ecosystem: Host-associated > Plants > Roots > Endosphere | place: USA... | reverse complement strand
GCATAAGCTGCCGATCTGGCAGTTCGCCGACACCAAGGGCGCGCTGGTCGATGGCCTCGGCGTTCGCTCGCCCGACGGCGTCGCCTACCGCTACACCTTCATCGTCGATCCCGACAACACCATCCAACACGTCTACGCGACCAACCTCAACGTCGGCCGCGCCCCGAAGGACACGCTGCGCGTGCTCGACGCGCTGCAGACCGACGAGCTTTGTCCCTGCAACCGCGAGGTCGGCGGCGAGACATTGAAGGTCGCCTGATCATGTCGATCGAGGTGCTGAAGGACCGGATTCCGGATTTCGCCAAGGACGTCAGGTTGAACCTGACGTCGATGGCATCGGACGACACACTGGCGCCGCAGGCCAAATACGGCCTGTTCGTCGCCTGCGCGATCGCGTCCCGCAATTCGACCGTGATGGCGGTGCTCGAGGCGGTCGCAGCGGAGCATCTGTCGCCGGCAGCGATGGCAGCAGCAAAATCCGCAGCCGCCATCATGGCGATGAACAACGTCTATTACCGGTTCGTGCATCTGGCTTCGGACAAGGACTACGCCACGATGCCGGCCCGGCTGCGCATGAACGTCATCGCCAATCCCGGCGTCGACAAGGCTGATTTCGAGCTGTGGTCGCTTGCAATCTCGACCATCAATGGTTGCGGCACCTGCATTGATGCGCATGAAAAGGCGCTGAAGGAGGCCGGCGTCGCCGCCCCGGCCATCCAGACCGCCGTGCGCTTTGCCGCGATCATTCAATCGGTTGCGGTCGCGATCGAAGCGGCCGGCTTCTCACTGTAAATGACGGCGGAATAGCCGCCTCATTGACGGGAGCCGCGGCGGTCGCCGCCGTAGCCCCTGTAAAATGCCAACTGATCGTCGCGGAAAACATGGCCGCCACGGCAGGCGATCATTGTCCTGGCTGTTCAGGCCGGCCGATTGCGGAAAGCGTCGCGGGAACGCGGCGCCAAGTCCGTCGGAAAATGATCACACAATCGCCGCGCTCGCTTACCGTTCCCGCCAAAAACTTCCATAAAGCTATCGGGCTCGGGGACGTCCGCAGGTTGTAGTGGCGTTTTCGGTCGCAGGCCCGCGTCCGCACCAGGCCGAACCGTCGAAATTTGCGCGCAGATCAGCGGCGCAGGACGGGGTGGGTGCGTCTCGGGCGGGAAGACTGCGATGTCATCCCGATGTTCGGTCAGCCGACAGGAGGCGAGTAATGAGTTCCCTGGCCTACGACGCAGCAAGCGAGAGCATCTCTGCCCGTGCACCGGCGGTCTTTGACCACGAACCGGAGGAGATCCGCCGTCTGCATGACAAGGTCGCGGCTGCGGCGGAGGTGCTGATCAGGGATTCCAACGCGTCCGTCACAGAAGACACGCTGCCCGAGCCGCATGTCGATGGCGACGCATTCGAACTTGTGAGTGCTACGCGAAGCGCGTTCGCGGACGAAATGCCTGCAAGTCGCCGGTGGAGGCTTGCCCTTCCGCCGGCGCTGATACCGCCCCTCCCCGACGATGATGACGACTCGGTCGGACTTTTGGCGATGGCCAAGCTGGGCTTTGCCATCGGGCTCGCCGCAGGCGTCGCCTATGTGGTGACGAACATGGTGCAGCTGCCGGGAAGCCCGATGGCTCGCGACACGACCGCCGTGCTCAGCCAGCTCACGCAGATCAGCACGGCGCAGGCCGGCGTGCAGAAGAACGATGTCGCACCAGGACCCGCGACGGCGATCCTGGCAGCCGCCCAGGCCAACATCGAGAACGCTACGCAAGCCAATGTCGAGCACATCACAGCACCGACGTCTCCAGCCGTAGCTGCAGAAACAGCGACGTCGATCGAACCTGTGCGACCGCCAGCTGCAACCATTGCTGCGCAGGTGCCGACCGAGGTGACGCCGCCGCCCGCCCCGCCTAGCCCGCCAACGCATGTGGCTGCCTCGCTCCCACGCGACGAGGTGGCGGCCTTGATGAAGCGCGGCAGGGACCTCCTTGCGGTCGGAGACATCGCGAGCGCCCGCCTGATCCTCGCCCGACTGGCCGACAACGGCGAAGCGGATGCCTCGCTGTTGCTGGCTGGCACGTTCGATCCGGTGCAGCTCGCTCGCCTGCATGTGCTAGGCGTGGCGCCGGACCTCGACAAGGCTCGCCAATGGTATGCGAAAGCGGCCGAGCAGCGCTCGTCCGAGGCTGGACGGCACGTGCAGTCCGCGTCGCGGTAACGCCACGGATCATCGCTTCAGATGAACGGTTTGCCACCCGTGACTGCGACGGTTGTCCCTGACGTGTAGCTCGACAGCGGATCTGCCAGCATGACATAGGCGGTCGCAAGCTCGGCGGGTTGTCCGGCACGCTTCATCGGCACCTGTTCGCCGAACGTCTTGACCCGATCCTCGGACATGGTCGACGGGATCAATGGCGTCCAGATCGGTCCGGGCGCCACAGCGTTGGCGCGGATGCCCTTTTCCGCCAGCAACTGAGCGAGTCCGGCCGTGAAGTTCTGGATCGCGCCCTTCGTCGTGGCGTAGGCCAGCAGGCTCGGATTTGGCATGTCGGAATTGACCGAGGCCGTATTCACGATCGCGCTGCCCGGCTTCATGTGCGGCACCGCCGCCTTGGTCAGATAGAACATCGCATGGATATTGGTGCGGAAGGTCGTCTCCCACTCCTCGTCGGAGATGTCGCCGATGTCGGCGAAGGTCGCCTGATGGGCGGCGTTATTGACCAGGATGTCGATGCCGCCGAGCTCGTCGACCGCGCGCTGAATGACTGCGCGGCAATGCGCGGCGTCCTGCAGATCGCCGGCGATCAGCACCGCCTTGCGTCCCTCTTTCTCGATCAGCTCCCTGACTTGCTTGGCATCGTCGTGCTCGCAGAGATAGGCGATCAGGACGTCGGCGCCTTCACGCGCATAGGCGATCGCGACGGCACGGCCAATCCCGCTGTCGCCGCCGGTGATGACGGCCTTCTTGCCCTGCAGCCGTCCTGATCCCTTGTAGCTGGCCTCGCCATGGTCTGGCCGCGGCTGCATCCGCGCCGTCGTTCCTGGCATGGGCTGCTGTTGCGGCGGAAAAGGCGGCTGAGGATAGGACTGCGGCATCGTGAATCTCCTGTCGATCTCGTTGCTTTAATCGGCTGGAGGTATCGACGTTCCCCGAGTTCTCGCCATGCTCGGAAGACGACTGATGTTTCGATCGCAGCGCCGGCTCCTCAATGCGTCTTGGTCTCTCTCCACTTCTCGAGATCCTTTGCGGCTTCGGATCGCTGATCCTTTTCCGGCTTCTCATCCCAGGGCTTGTTGGTCTGCTTCATCGAGCCCCAGTCCGTCTGATTCCGCGGATCATCCTTCGGCGTTTCCTTGCTCATCGCGTGTCCTTCGTTCGTTTGAGGTGTCTCGATGGGGGACCCGGCGGGGCAAGCTCTGACAACACGCGAAGTTCCAAAACGACAGCCGGCCGCGACACGATGCCGAATGCACTGTCGCGACGCTGTAACCCTGCCCTGCCCAGGAGAGCGTCGGCTGCTCCCCCTGCGAGGAGAAAGGTCGCTCGGAAAGCGCGAATGCGGCGCAAGCTCCTCGTCAGTGATAAGATCGGTCGCGGCTTAGCTCAGATTGCCCGGCATGAAGCAGCGGATCGAGGTACCGAGCGTACCTTTGATTGGCCATACCATCGTTCGCCCGGACCGATTGGGCTCGGTGATCACGGCGTCGTCGGGCACGACAATCCACTCGCCGTCGAGCCGGACGCGATAGTGGCTGCCTTGCAGCTCCCAATCGGGGTCCGCAATGGCCACGCCGTCGGCATCCGAGCAGCACGGCCCTCGCCCGCTTCTCAAGCTGTCAAACCAGGCTTTCAGGGGAGAGTTGGCGTAGCGGCCATCATCGCGGGCCATTGCCAAGTGCAGAGGTACTCCCGTGAGGGAGACCGCAAAACCCAAAGCGATCAAGCTCTTGCTCATTTGATCACCGCAGAGCGGCTGCGCTCCCGGGAATACGGGCCGCGCCAATCGCACCAATCGTCCTCAAATGCGTCGATGTGACGATGGTTCCAAGTGGAACACGCGCGTTCCGCCCCGGTGAGACGACACAAGATCGTGTAAGATAGCGGTCCATCAACGTAGAGAGCGCGCTGTCGCGCGCCATCGCTGCGTTAGAACGTCACCTTGACGCCAGCATAGAAGGCGCGCGGCCGCGCCGGGCTGACCGAGCGCGCATCGGTGAATGTTGTGCCATTCGACAGGTTGGGAATCGCACCGGTATCGAAGAACGTGCCATAGGTCGCGTAGCGATTGTCGAACAGGTTGTCGATGCGGCCATAGACCTGGACGTTCTTGTCGACCTGATAAGACGCATGCACGTTGAACACGGTGTAGGATGGCAGCTTCGGCGCCTGGTTGGAGCCGTCGCCGACATAATATTGGCTGCCGACGAACAGCGCATCGCCACCGACCTTGAACGCATCAGTGACGGAATAGTCGATGCCCGCCTTGATCCGGTGCCGCGGCACGGCCGGGATGACGTTGCCGGGCAGGATCTGGATATTGCCGGCGGCGTCGGCGAACGGGCTGTTGGAGCCGACCTGGAGTGCGTCGAGGAAACGCGCATCGACCAGTGCATAGCTGGCATAGACCTGAAACGCCGCGGACCTCAGCTTCGCCTCAGCCTCAATTCCCTGCCGGCGCGTCGATCCGACATTCTGGAAATAGCCGAAGCCCTGCAGCACGGGGCTCGGGATCGCCAGGATGTCGTCGCTGTTGGTGGCGCGGAAGCCGCCGATCTTCCAGTCCAGCGTGCCGATGTTCAGCTCCTTCGAGCCGCGCAGGCCGGCCTCGACCGTGCGCGACACCACCTGCTTCAGCGGCGGATCGGCCACCAGGAACGCCGAGATGATGCAGGGGCGCGCAGGGTCGGCGCAGCCGAGCTCGAGCGGCGTCGGCGCACGATTGGCCTCCGCGTAGCCGGCATAGGCCGACAGCTCGGGCGTGATCTTGTAGGTGGCGCCGATGGTCGGGTTGAAACGATCATAGCTGTGATCGCCGTTGAGCGCGGTGCCGAGCTGATCCTGCAGCCAAATCCGCGCATCATTGAAGCGTCCGCCGGCGGTGATCGAAAACGCGCGCGTGACATCGAACGTGTCGAGCACATAGAGCCCGGTGTACTGGCTGGTGGTGCGCAGCGAGACCGGCGCAATGCCGACCGGGAAGCCGGACGGACCAAGGAAAATGCCGCTCCCCGAGACCACAAAGTCCGAACCGATCGTGCCGAGCTCAGCGCTCGCATTGAAATGCGTCACGCTGGCATCGAAGGTGCCTCCGACCACGAAACGGTTGTCGTGACCGAACAGCTGGTCGGTGTTGGTCGCCTGCAGCGACGTGCCGGCGGTGGTCGAACGCGTCGAGGTGCGGTCGATCTCGCCGAGCGTTGCGCCGGTTGGAAACGGATTGGCGAGCTGGGCGCCATTCAATCCATTTGCAGGTACAGGAAAGGCGACGCCCCCGACGATGACGTCGTCACCAAAACACAGCAGCGTTGAGTCGTTGCTGCATGCGTGCGCGCCGGTCGGATTGCCGTCGGCCATGTTCTGGTTGAACACGCGCACATGCGCGGTGCCGTCCAGCGTCCAGGTCGGCGCCAGCTCGACCTTGCCGGTCAGGTTGAGATAGCCGAGCTGGTTGGTCGAGGTCTGCGGCGAGGTGTAGGTCGCGCCCCAATATTGCTGCAGCAGTTCGACCGGCGCGGTGGCCGTGGCGCCGAAGCGATTGTCAGCCAATCCCAGGTTGAGATGGTATTCGTTGCCGTCATTGCGGTAGCCCACGTCACCATAGAAGCGGCGGACGTCGGCGGGCGAGAAATTGCGGAAGCCGTCGTCATGCAGCCCTTCAAGGGCGCCATAGACCGCAAAATTGTTGTCGACCTGTTTGCCCCATTGCGCAGAGCTCTGGATGCGGCCGTAGCTCCCCGCCATCGTGTTGATCTCGGCACCGTGGTAGATGAAGCCGTCCTTCATCTGCACGTTGACCGCGCCGCCGAGCGCATTCAGCCCGAAGGCCGGATTGTTGACGATGGAGACCGAGGCGATCGCCGCGGTCGGAATCAGATCCCAGTTGACGGTATCGCCGAACGCCTCGTTGACGCGCACGCCGTTTTGATAGACGGCAAGCCCCTGCGGCGTCCCTTCGACGGGCGAAGCGACGAAGCCGCGATATTCGATGCTGGGCTGAAACGGATTGCCGCTGACCTCGCTGAGGTTGATTCCGGGCACGCTCTGCTGCAGCGCCTCGCCGATATTGAACGAGCCGGTGCGTGCGATCTGTCGGCTGTCGACGACGGACGTGCCCATCGGCACCTTCTCGGCCTCCACCTTGGCACTCGGCACGGGCGTGGTTGCGACAAGCGCCCGCGGCCGGGCGCGTGCACGGACCACCCGCACCGGCGCGCTGGCGGTGCGCGCCCGCTTGGCGCTCTCTCGCGGCGCCGTGACCTCGACCGGAGGCAGCTCCTGCACCTCGGTTCCCGCGTCCTGAGCGAGGCTGCGTTCCGCAGGAACGAGCAAAGCAATCGACAAAGTCATCGCCCAACGACGAACGCGCATTCCCACTCCCCACCCCGCTCGACCTGTTGTGACTCCGGCCGGTCGGTGCAGCGATCCTAGAATACGGATCGCAGGACGCGCCATCTGCAAAACGTCCCGCCCGGGCCGGGAAAAATTCCCGGTCCAAGACGGACCCGCGCATCAGCCTGCATCGGCAGGCACCATGGCCTCGACCGTCACGCCGGCGCCGGCGGAGGCGATATCAAGCGTGCCACCGAGCGCGCGCAGCCGCTCGCGCATGCCGACGAGGCCAAAGCCGAGCTTGTGATCGTCGCCAAGTCCCCGCCCATCGTCGCGCACCTGTACCATCGTGTAGGCGCGGCCGCCGCGCTCGCCTGCAGGCGCGATCGTCACGTTCACTGTGTTGGCATCGGCATGGCGAAACACGTTGGTGAGCGCCTCTTGCACGATCCTGTAGATGGTCAGATCGGCGGTCTCGCCGGTTGCTCCAAGCGAAGGAGAGATATCGGTTGCGATCGAGATGTCCGGGTGGGATTCACGCCACAGCCGCACCAGCGCCCCGAGGGCCTCGCGCAGGCCGAGCTCGGCAAGTCCGACCGGCCGCAACCGTTCCAGGATGCGGCGATTGAACTGCTGGACGGCGTTCACCTGATCGAGGATCGCCTGGCCATGCCGGCGCATCGCGCCGACGTCGACCGCCCCGGAATCGGGCAACCGCATCAAGGCGCTGGCATGCGCACGCAGCGCAAACAGATGCGGACCGAATTCGTCATGCAGCTCGCGCGCGATCTCCTTGCGCTCCTGGTCCTGCAACGAGACCGTGCGCTCGGCGAGGCGGCGCTTGTCCTCGACGGCGCCGCCGAGCGTGGCCGCGAGATGATTGAGCTTGCGGCACAGCGCTGCGAGCTCGGGCGCGCCGCCAGGCATAACCCGCGCGTCATAGGCCCCCTCCTCGATCGCGCTCATCGCCCGCGACAGCTGCTGCAACGGCGCGAGCGCGCTGCCGACGACACGCGTCGTGAACAGGAACAGCACGACCGCGATCACCGGTCCGATCACGAGCTGGGTGATGATGCCGTCCCAGATTTCCGCGATCTCGTCGTCCGGATGCGCGGTGATTACCAAGGCGTCCGGTCGACTGGCGATCGTCAAGGGCACGCTGACGGACATCTGCTCCGGATGCACCAGCGACACGAACCAGGCCGGCGCACGGCTTTCCCCGTCCGGCAGATCCGCACCTTGCGGTGGTGGCGCACTCTGCCTGAAGACGCTGACGTGACGCAGCCGGCTCAGATCCGCGACGATCCTGTTCAGTTGCGCATCCGGATCGGGCGCCTCGTTCAACCCGGTCACGATCGTGTCGACGAAAGCGCGCGCCAGCCGGATCACGCTCTGGTCCTCAGCCTGCACACGCGGGCCTGCTTCCAACGCGAGCCGCGCGATGTTGATGGCGAGCCCGAGCGTCAGCACCAAGGCCAGCAACACATTGATCCGGGTCTGTAAAGACAGTTCCTGCCACATTTCGTTCGTCCATCGGGTGCGACACGCCAGCGTTGACAGATAAATCAGCGGGCGATCTAATCGAACCATGTCGCAACAATGCGCGCGATGCACCTTTGATGCATTGCAACAAATTCATGGAGTGGGTTTGACGTTCGCTATCATTTTGCCGCTCGCTCGCAAAGCGGATGCCAAATCCAAACTCTACTCACTTCAATAGCTTGCTAGTGGTCCTTAGCTTTTAACATTCGCAAACGAGAACTTCCAAAGAGATGCGAATGTGAGAGGCGGACCGCTAGAACGCGACGTCCAGGGAACCTTAGGTGATGCGCGTGCTGATCGTCGACGACCACCCCATTGTCGCGTCGGGCTGCCGCGCGGTGTTGTCAGGCGAGTCCGACATCGCGCTGTTGGAGGCCGCCGACGCCGAAAGCGGAGAGCGGGTGTTCACCGCCGAACGGCCGGACGTCTGTGTCATCGACATCAATCTGCCGACGGTATCCGGCTTCGAGCTCGCGCGCCGCATCCTGGCGCGTCAGCCGGCCGCGCGCATCATCATGTTCAGCATGAATGACGATCCGGTGTTCGCGGCACGTGCGATCGAGGTCGGCGCCAAGGGCTATGTGTCGAAGAGCGGCGACCCCAACGATCTGGTCGAAGCGATCTTGCAGGTCGGACGCGGCGACACCTATCTGCCGCCGGCGATCGCGCGTAGCATCGCCTTTGCCGGGCCGACTGCGGCGCAAGGTCCGTTGGCGAAGCTGACATCGCGCGAGATGGAGATCGTTCGTCTGCTCAGCGCCGGCAAAAGCCTGTCCGAGATCGCCTGGCTGGTCCAGTCGTCATACAAGACGGTCGCCAACACCTCGTCGATCATCCGCCAGAAGCTCGGCGTGCGTACCTCTGGCGAACTGGTTCGGTTCGCCATCGAGCATGGCGTTGCATAACTCGGCCACCGCCCGACACCGTGGTGAAACAGGATAACACAAACATGACGCTCACGACCGTTTCGCAGAACAGATCCCATGGCGGCGTGCAAGGCGTCTATCGCCACGCCAGCCGCGAAACCGGCACCGACATGACCTTCTCGGTCTATGTGCCGCCGCATGAGGCCGGCGCGATCCTGCCCGTGGTCTGGTACCTGTCAGGCCTCACCTGCACGCATGCGAACGTCACCGAGAAAGGCGAGTTTCGCACCGCGTGCGCGGAGCTCGGCCTGGTGTTCGTCGCGCCCGACACCAGCCCGCGCGGCGAAGGCGTGCCGGGCGATGCAAATGGTGCGTATGATTTCGGCCTTGGCGCCGGCTTCTATGTCGATGCGACGCAGGAGCCTTTTGCGCGCAACTACCGCATGTGGAGCTATGTGACGGCGGAGCTGCCGAGCGTCGTCGCCGCCAATTTCCCGGTCGATCCACGCCGGCAATCGGTGATGGGCCACTCGATGGGCGGTCACGGCGCGTTGACAGTGGCGCTGCGCAACCCCGATCGCTATCGCGCCGCCAGCGCGTTCTCACCGATCGTCGCGCCCTCCCAGGTGCCGTGGGGCACCAAGGCGCTCGGCGGCTATCTCGGCAGCAACAAGGATGACTGGCGCAAACACGATGCGGTGGCGCTGATCGAGGACGGCGCGAAGTTCTCCGACCTCCTGGTCGATTATGGCGATGCCGACCAGTTCCTCACCGAGCAGCTTCGGCCCGAGCTGCTGCAGGCGGCCTGCGCCAAGGCCAACATTCCGCTGCTGCTGCGCCGGCAAGAGGGCTACGACCACAGCTACTACTTCATCTCAACCTTCATGTGCGATCATCTGCGCTGGCACGCGGCGCGGCTGAATAATTAAGGAGCGTAGCTCGGGCGGGCAGCACCGAACATGTAGCCCGGGTGAGCGAAGCGACACCCGGGATGGACAGTCTCCCGCGTATCGCTTGCGCTCACGCGGGCTACGACCCCGCGCAGGGCGCGGCCATCCCCTCATATGGGACGATCTATCACGCGTCACGGCGCGCCGTAGTTCGGCGCCAGCACCCGATTGTGGATCAGCCAGTTCATCGTCCGCGTCCAGGACTCGTCGGTGTTGCCGCGCATGTCCGCGCTCATGACCGTCATCAGCTTCCCGCTGTGCGCGTCGCGCAGATAGATGTTCATGTTGATGATGAGGTTGGAGATCTTCTGCACCACGCCCGTGACGGCAATATCCGCCCCGAGTTTTTCGGCCAGCTTCACGTCGCAGCCGCCGCAGGCCTGCAGGTTGCTGTTGTGCGCTGCATCAGCGACCGGCCCGATATCGAGCACCTGGAATCTGCCGGAGCTGGCCAGCGCTTCGCGCAACTGCAGCGCGGCCTGCGTCAGGCGCGCCTGTTCATCCTTGCGCAGGCCTTCGAGCTCGCCTTGCAGGCTGGTGTCGAGCAGCTCGAAATCGAACACCGCGACCCTGGGCTGGTCGGCACGCACCGAAGTCGTCATCATCAACGCAACGAGAGCAACGAGCAGTTTCACGGACGTGATCCGAAACGGGACGGGAGCTGCTAAAGTGGGGTTGCAAGCTAGGCCAATTCGGTCATCTTGCAAGTTGAAATGCCTTCGCACTGGAATAGGTGCGGAGGACACAGGGAGGATTCATGATCCGATGGTTGATCGGCGCGATCGGCGTTGCTGCGCTCGCCACGTCAGCCGTGGCTTCGGAGCCGGTCGAGATCGCGATCGGCTATCTCGGCCGGGCCAGCGTTTCGCAGACCCTGTCGCCGGTCGAGCAGCCCGCCGCAGATGACGGACCCGCCGGCGCGCGGCTTGCGATCGAGGATAACAACACCACCGGCAAGTTCCTCAACCAGCACTTCAACTTGATGGAGCGCCGCCTCAAGGATGGTGAAGACGTCGCTGCCGCAGTGAACGAGCTCGCCGCCAAGACCGGCTTCATCCTGGCCGATCTTCCCGCGGATGCGCTGCTCAAGGCTGCCGATGCGCTGCGCGGCCGCGATGCGATCCTGCTCAATGTCGGCGCGACAGATGACCGCCTGCGCGAACAGGATTGCCGCGGCAATGTCGTTCACGTCGCGCCGACCCGCTCCATGCTCGCGGACGCCCTTGCGCAATATCTGGTATGGAAGCAGTGGAAGCGCTGGCTGCTGGTGGTCGGCTCACATGACAACGACAAGCTCTATGCCGACGCATTGCGCCGCGCCGCCGCCCGCTTCGGCGGCAAGATCGTCGAGGAGCGGACCTTCGAGGACACCGGCGGCGCCCGCCGCACCGATTCCGGCGTCACCTTGATCCAGCGCCAGATGCCGGTCTTCACCCAAAAAGCACCGGCCTATGACGTGCTGGTCGCGGCCGACGAGAGCGAGGTGTTCGCGTCCTACCTGCCTTATCGCACCTGGGATCCGCGCCCGGTCGCAGGCTCCGCCGGGCTCAAGCCGACGAGTTGGGATCCCGCGCAGGATCAATGGGGTGCGACGCAATTGCAGAACCGGTTCGTCAAGCTGGCCTCGCGGCATATGAGCGCGCTCGATATGCAGGCCTGGACGGGCGTGCGGATGATCGGCGAGGCTGCCTCGCGCACCAATTCAGGCGACGCCAAGACGCTGCTCAATTTCCTGAAAGGCCCGAACTTCTCGATCGCAGCGTTCAAGGGCACGCGGCTGACCTTGCGCGACTGGAATCTGCAGCTTCGGCAGCCGATCCTGCTGTCGGACGGACGCATGATCGTGTCGGTATCGCCGCAGGAGGGCTTTCTGCACCAGGTCTCCGAGCTCGACACGCTTGGCGTCGACCGTCCTGAAACCAAATGCAAGCTGCAGTGAGGCGTGGGTCCGAGATGCGGATTGGCAAGATGATGCGAACGATCTCGTTGCGACCGGCTGCGCCATGCGCCGCGCTCTGGCTTGCGACGGCGTCGCCGGGCTGGGCCTTCATTGCCTATGTCTCCAACGAGAAGGGCAACACTGTCACGGTGATCGATACCGATAGCTGGACTGTCACCAAGACCATCAAGGTCGGGCAACGGCCGCGCGGGATCGAGTTCACCCGCGACGGTAAGTTGGTGATGGTGGCGGTCGGCGACGACGACACCATCCAGGTGATCGACACCGCCAAGCAGGAGGTGGTGGACACGCTGCCCTCCGGCCCCGATCCGGAGCTGTTCACCCAGGATGCCGCCGGCAAGACGCTCTATGTCGCCAATGAGAATGACAACACGGTCACGGTCATCGACCTCGAAAAGCGCGCACGGATCGGCGACGTCCAGGTTGGAGTCGAGCCCGAGGGCATGACGATCAGTCCCGACGGCAAGATCCTGATCTGCACGTCCGAGACCACCAATATGGCGCATTTCATCGACACCGGCACGCGCCAGATCGTCGCCAATGTGCTGGTCGATGCGCGGCCGCGCTTTGCCGAGTTCAAACGCGACCAGTCCGAGCTCTGGGTGTCCTCCGAGATCGGCGGCACGGTCTCGATCATCGATCCGGCCAAGCACGAGGTCACCGGCAAGATCAATTTCGCCATTCCCGGCCTGCGCAATGAGGCGATCCAGCCGGTGGGCATCGGCATGACCAAGGACGGCAAGACCGCGTTCGTGGCGCTTGGCCCCGCCAACCGCGTTGCCGTGGTCGACGGTACCAGCCATCAGGTGAAGAAATATCTCCTGGTTGGCCAGCGGGTCTGGCACATGGCCTTCACGCCTGATGAGAAATATCTGCTGGTGACGAACGGCGTCTCCAACGATGTCTCCGTCATCGACGTCGCGGCGGAGAAGGTGATCAAGACAATCCAGGTCGGCGAGCTGCCCTGGGGCATCACGATTGCAAAGCCATGACGATGCCGAGCGCCACCATCATCAATCAAGGCGATGTCGCCGAGCGGCGTGAGGCCGGCGGTGTGCCGGCACTGGCGATCGACGGCATCAGCCATTCCTATGGAACGCGCCGCGCGCTCGACAACGTCTCCTTCGACGTTCAGCCCGCCAGCTTTACTGCGCTGCTCGGCCTCAACGGCGCTGGAAAAAGCACGTTGTTTTCCTTGATCACCCGGCTGTTCGGGGTGCAGAACGGCCGCATCGGCATTTTCGGCCATGACATCGGCCGTGCGCCGGGCGAGGCCCTGCGGCTGCTTGGCGTCGTGTTCCAGCCGCGCACGCTCGATCTCGACCTGTCACTGGCTCAGAACCTGCTCTACCACGCTGCGCTGCACGGCATATCCAGGCGCGAGGCGCGCCTGCGCAGCGAGGAATTGCTGGCGCGCATCGGTCTCGCCGACCGCGCCGGCAACAAGGTGCGCAATCTCTCCGGCGGCCAGATGCGACGGCTGGAGATTGCGCGCGCGCTGCTGCACCGGCCGCGGCTGCTGCTGCTCGACGAGGCCACCGTCGGGCTCGACGTCAAGGCGCGGGCCGACATCGTCGGTCACGTCCGGCAACTCGTCACCGAGCAGGGCATCGGCGTGCTCTGGGCCACCCATCTGTTCGACGAGATCACGCCGACCGATGATCTCGTGGTGCTGCATCAGGGACGCGTGCTGGCGAAGGGGTCGGCGACGCGCGTGATCGCCGAAACTGGTGCGTCTGACGTCAATGCAGCGTTCGCGCGGCTGACCATGCAGCACAGCGCGGCGCGGAGTTCAGAGTCATGAGCGTCACCACCATCACTCCGGCGCGAACCGGCTTCTCGGCAAACGAGTATCTCACCTGTCTGACCGGCATCGTCTGGCGCGAGGGGCTGCGCTTCCTGCACCAGCGCGAACGCTTCGTCTCGGCATTGGTGCGGCCGCTGGTCTGGCTGTTCATCTTCGCGGCCGGCTTCCGCCAGGTGCTCGGCATCTCGATCATCCCGCCCTACGAGACCTACATCCCCTACGAGGTCTATATCGCGCCGGGCCTGATGGCGATGATCCAGCTCTTCAATGGCATGCAGTCCTCGCTGTCGATGGTCTACGACCGCGAGATGGGCAACATGCGCACCTTGCTGGTGAGCCCGCTGCCGCGCTGGTACCTCCTGTTCTGCAAGCTTCTCGCCGGCACCGCCGTCTCGGTGCTGCAGGTCTACGCGTTCCTCGCGGTCGCCTGGTTCTGGGACATCACACCGCCCACGCTCGGCTATCTGACCGTGCTGCCGGCCTTGTTCCTGTCCGGCCTGATGCTCGGCGCGCTCGGCATGCTGATCTCGTCCGGGATCAAGCAACTGGAGAATTTTGCCGGGGTCATGAACTTCGTGATCTTTCCGATGTTCTTTGCCTCCTCGGCGCTCTATCCGCTGTGGCGCGTCGAGGAAGGCAGTCCCTGGCTCGCCACTCTCTGCGAGGCCAATCCGTTCACCCATGCGGTCGAGCTGATCCGCTTCGCGCTTTACGGCAAGATGAACTGGATCTCGCTCGCGGTGGTCGGCGGTTGCACTGTCGCCTTCATGGTCGGTGCGATCCTGGCTTACGATCCGTCGCGCGGCTTGGTCCGCCGCGGCCCAGGAGGCGAGGCATGATGCGCTCGACAACCATTGCACTTTTGTTCGTCGCATCCACAAGTGCCTGCCTGGCCGCCGACCCCCGCTATCCGGATTGGCCCTGCGCGCAAGCCAAGGTCCCGGAGATCTCGGTGGCCGCAGTCTGGGCAGGGCCTTCGCTCGACGACGTCGCGGGCAAATGGAAGGACGACGCCAAGGTCTCGGCCCTCGTAGCCAAGCTCGCCGCGCGCCGCACCCCGCTCGAGGAGGCGCAGAAGGACGTCGCCGATTTCCTCACCGGCTCGGCCGAGGAAAAAACCATGAAAGGCAAGCTGCTGTTTTCAGGCCTGTTCGACACGCTCAATGCGCAGCGGACCTCTGTCATGAACGGGCTCGAGCGAGTGATGCGCAAGCAGCGCGACGCGGTCGAGAAGATCAAGGCCGACACGGTCGCACTGCAGGAGATGCAGAGCGCGGCCTCCCCCGATCAGGCCAAGGTCGACGAGCTCGGCAATCAGCTCAATTGGGAGACCCGCATCTTCGAAGACCGCCGCCGTGTGGTGAAGTTCGTTTGCGAGGTGCCGACCACGATCGACCAGCGCCTGTTCGCGCTGGGCCGCGAGATCCAGCAGGATATGGAGTAGCGGCCTCATTGCTGCCAACCTCCAGACGGCAGCCCGGTAAGATGCTCACCCTTCCGGTCGCGGCTCGGGCTTCGTCTCCTCGAGCGGCAGGTCGGCGAAGCTCCAGCCATCGGTGCCGTCCGGGTACCACGCGACCTCAGTGTAGCCGTAGGACAGCGCGCGCTTCGCCGCGTTCCACGACATCCAGCAATCGGCAAGGCAGTAGAACACCAGGAGACGCGAATGGTCGCCACCGGAGGCGCGAGCCAGACCGCGCTTCAGATAGTCTTCGGTTGCCGCCGCTAGCACGCCGTAACCGGTATCGGGCAGCCAGATGCTGCCGGGAATATCCTGGCGCGGCTGGTCGCGCCAGACCGTACCTTCGGGCAGATTCTTCGGCTTCGGCGGGCGCGGCAGCACATCGACGAAGCTGCCCGATTTGGCACGCCAGATCGTTGCGGCCTCCTCGGTCGAGAGCACGCGCGCGCCAGCCAGTGTCGCCGGCACGGGACTGCGATAATTCTCCGTGCGATAGCCGTCGGGCTCAGCGATGCCACTTTGCGCATGGGCGAGGGCCATCAGCAGCACGGCTGCGAGCGCCACGCGGCTGCGCCCACCGCTCATGGCGACTTGGTCGCCGCCTCCGCCGTGATCAGATGATCGCTCTCGTCCAGCAGCGGTACGCCGTAGTCGAGCAGGATCTGGTTGATCTCGGATTGGCTCTCCTGGATCAGCCGGTTGAGCTGCCGCTTCCAATTCTGGTCGGCGCTGCGGACGCCCATGCCGATCCGATAGACCAGTTTCGGCCCGGTGGTTTCCTTGAGCAGCGGGGTGACGTGCAGCGCCGGCGATGCCTTCTTGGCATAGTAGCCGGCCATCGGTCCCCACAGCACGCCGGCATCGATCGCTCCGGATTCGAGGTCATCGATCATGGCCTGCGCCGAGGAATCGACACGGGTATCGATCATCAGCGGATACGGCTTCGCGGTCGCCATCAGGCCGGCCACAGCCATGTTGGTCGCCGGCGGCGTGCCTGCGATGATGCCGATATGCCTGCCCTGCAGGCGCGGATCCTCCAAGGTCGCAACATCGCCGAGATCAGAGCCCGGTTTGGTGATGATCGTGTAGGTCGTCCGGTAATAGGGATTGGTGCTTTGCGCCAGGTCGCCGCCCTGCGGAAAGCCCATGATGACGTCGCAGCGATGCGAGCCCAGGGTCACGCGGACGAAGCCCTGTGCCTGCGGGAAATACATGTAGTCGAGCTTCTTCTGCAGCTTGGCGGCGAACAGCTCGGCGATCTTGTTCTCAAAACCCTCGCCCTTCTCGTTGGAGAACGGCAGGTTGCGCGGATCGGCGCAAACACGAAGCACCTTCGGATCGACCAGCTCGATCGAGAGGTCGGCGCCGTCGCCGCTCGCTTGCGCGAACGCGGCATGTGGCGCGGCCAGCGTGAGGCACCCTGCAAGACCAAGCAGAAGGCCGCGGACAAGATTGCCATTCGTCATCATCGTTTCCATCCCGCTCACGCGTGTCGCGTTATTTTGGAAAATGCTATGCTGCCGCATCCGCACGTGCAAGAGCGCTAAGGCACTCAAAACCATGGCAAGGCACGCCCTCCTCCTTCTGCTGCTGATATTCGCTGCGCCATGCCTGGGCGCAGAGCCGCAGGACCTCGAAATGCGCGAGATCGCGCCGGGCGTGTTCGTGCATCGCGGCCAGATCGCGCTGATGACCAAGGAGAATGAAGGCGACATCGCCAATATCGGCTTCATCGTCGGCGACGATGCCGTCGCCGTGATCGACACTGGCGGCAGCGTCCGTGAGGGCCGCCAACTTTTGGCCGCGATCCGCGCCCGCACCGACAAGCCGATCCGCTATGTCATCAACACTCATGCCCATCCGGACCATCTGTTCGGCAACGCCGCTTTCGATCGAGCAGGAACCATCTTTGTCGGTGCCAGGAACCTGCCACGCGCGCTGGCGACGCGGGGACCACATTACATCGAAGCCTTTCGGCAGATCATGGGCGCGGAGCTGATCGACGAAGTGCGCCTGGTGCCGCCCTCCCTGTTGGTCGACGGCGGCCTCACCCTGGATCTCGGTGGCCGTTCCATTGCGCTGCAAGCCTGGCCGGCGGCGCACAGCGATTGCGATCTCACAGTCTATGACGAGCAGAGCCGGACGCTGTTCGCCGGCGATCTCGTGTTCGTGTCGCATATCCCGGTGATGGATGGCAGCCTCAGCGGATGGCGCGGTCTGCTCGACAAGCTTGCCGCCATGCCCGCCCAGCGCGTCGTTCCCGGTCATGGACTGGTTGGCGACTGGCCCGCCATGCTGACCGATCAACGCCGTTACCTCGACACACTCGCCACCGATATTCGCCAGCTGATCGCACGGGGACGCCCGATCACGGAGGCGGCGAGCTCGGCCGCGGCCTCGGAGCGGTCGAAATGGCAGCTGTTCGACGACTACAATGCCCGTAATGCCACTGCGGCTTTTTCGGAAATGGAATGGGAATAGCGGGCGCGGAGGTCTATATTGGGGTCTCGCACTCCAGATGCCCAGGACAAGCGAGGGAATGCGACATGAGAGCTGCAGCCCGTCTTCTCCGTGCGCCACTCCTCGGCGCCCTGCTTATTGTCGCCTTCGCAACTGCGAAGGCCGAGGACTATGACCCTTGGCCGGGTCTGGTCCAGGACATCTTCAACAACCGTCCGATGAATGACGGCGCGAACGTGCTCGCGATCGAGATGCCGGCGCGCGCCGAGGATGCGTCGCTGGTGCCGGTGACACTCCGCAGCAAGCTGTCGCCGGCGGACACCCGTCGCATCAAAGCGATCACGCTCGTGATCGACAAGAATCCGGCGCCGATGGCGGCAAAATTCACGCTCGGCCAGGACGCCAACGTCACGGCGATATCGACCCGCGTCCGCGTCAACAACTACACCGACGTGCATGCGGTGGCCGAGCTGACCGACGACCAGCTCTACGTGACCAAGGTCTATGTGAAGGCGTCCGGCGGCTGCTCGGCGCCAGCCGCGAAGAATCCGGAAGAAGCCAAGGCGCATATCGGACAGATCCGCTATCGGCAGTTCGCCCAAGCGAGTGACGGCGCGGTGAGCGGCGCGCGCGAGGCGCAGGTGATGATCGGGCATCCCAACAATTCGGGGCTGCAGATGGATCAGCTCACCCAGCTCTACATTCCGGCCTTCTTCGTCGACGATCTGAAGCTGTCGCAGGACGGCAGCCTGGTGCTCGCGATGGAGGGCGGCATTTCGATCTCGGAAGACCCGAACATCCGCTTCACTTACGTGCCGAACGGCGCCAAGCACTTCGAGGTCGAGGCCAAGGACACACAAGGCCACGTCTTCCAGCATGAATGGCCGGTCGAGGGCTCCGGGACCTGAGCGCAGTCCAAGAGCATAACGTCAGAAGCACCTCACCTCGGCCTCGGCCTGAGCGCGCCTGAGGTCGTTGAGGGCAGAGGCGGCCTGCTCGGAAGAGCGGAATTCGGCCCCAAGCGTGCTGCGCACCTGCGACATGCTGAGCACGGTCTCCGCCGTGACGTAGCGCTCGTAGGGAAGGATGGTCGCGATCACGTCGATCGAGCAGGAACATTGCTCGATCGACTGCCGGGCCTCACCATTCGCCTTCATGCAGCCGAACACATATTCGGCGCGCGCGGAGGTCGGATAATCGTTGAGGTCCTCGGCGCGCGCGCCCCAGGCCTGACCGAAAAGAAGCGCAACCGCGGCGACAATCGGTCGTACCCGTCTGCATGTCATCATTGCTTTCCTCCCGCAGCAGGACACGAAACCTATGCTATGACTGTCGGGATGAAAAGATGAGAGCGGCGCAAGATTACATGGCACGTATCGTTGGTTGGTTGCTTGGCGGGTTGGTCTGCGCGCTTCTTCCGGTGTCTGGATGTTGCGCCGCCGAAACGATCAGGGTTGCAGCGCAAAAGACCGGCACCTTCGCCTGGGAGCTCGCCGTGATTCGCGCGCATGGGCTGGACAAGCAGCAGGATCTCGAGATCCAGACCACTGAGCTTGCGAGTCCCGAAGCCGGCAAGATCGCTTTGCGCGCCGGCAGTGCCGACCTCATGGTCTCCGACTGGCTGTGGGTATCGCGCGAGCGCGCGCTCGGGGCCAAGCTGGCCTTCTATCCCTATTCGAGCGCACTGGGCGCGGTGATGGTTCCGGCCGCTTCGCCGATTCATGATCTCGCCGACCTCAAGGGCAAGAAGCTGGCGATCGCCGGTGGTCCCATCGACAAGAGCTGGCTGCTGCTGCAGGCGGCGCTGAAGCGCGGGGATATCGACCTCAAATCGCAGGCGACCATCGCCTACGGCGCGCCGCCGTTGCTCGCCGCCAAGATGGCCGATGGCGAGATGGACGCCAATCTCAACTACTGGAATTTCTGTGCCGCGCTCGAAGCCAAAGGCTTTCGCCGCCTTGCGGGCATCGAGCAAATTCTGCCGAAACTTGGCGCCAAGGGGCGCGTGGCGATGGTCGGCTATGTATTCGACGAGGACTGGGCCACCGCTCATCGTGAGCTGCTGACGCGTTTCCTTGCCGCGACCACCAAGGCGAAGGAGATCCTTGCGACTTCCGATGCAGAGTGGAGCACGATCGCGCCACTGACGGGAGCTGCTGATGCCGCCACCTTGCAGGCCTATCGTGATCGCTACCGGGATGGCATCCCGCACCGGCCGATCGCCGACGAGGAAGCCGATGCCCGCATCCTTTATGGCGTGCTGGCCGGCATCGGCGGCCGCGAATTGGTCGGCCCTGGCGCGGAGCTCAGTCCCGGCACCTACTATAATCCTGGGCCGAGGGACTGAGGTGCTGCGCCTGTTATCTTTCGTGCTGTTCCTGGCGACCTGGTGGATCGCGGCGCTGCTCGCCGGCAGCGCCAAGCTGCCGGCGCCTTCGATCGTTTTCGCCACCATGATTGCGGAAGCGCGATCCGGCGCGTTGTTTCTGCACCTCGGGGTCACGCTCGCCCGTGTTGTGCTGGCCTTCACATTGGCGATGAGCGTGGGCTCGGCCATCGGTCATCTGATGGGACGGAGCAGGCTTGCCAACCGGCTCGGCGATCCCTGGCTGATCCTCTTGCTCAATCTGCCGGCCCTGGTCGTGATCGTGCTGGCCTACATCTGGGCAGGCTTGACCGAGGCCGCCGCAATCGCCGCGATCGCCATCAACAAGCTGCCGACCGCAGTCGTCACCTTGCGCGAAGGCACCCGCGCGCTCGATCCGGCACTGGACGAGATGGCGCAGGTGTTCGCGTTCCCACGCTGGCGCACCTTTCGCCATGTGCTGCTGCCGCAGCTCGCACCCTATATCGCCGCCGCCGCGCGCTCCGGCCTGTCGCTGGTCTGGAAGATCGTGCTGGTGGCGGAATTGCTCGGCCGGCCCAACGGCATCGGCTTCGAGATCGGCGTCGCCTTTCAGCTCTTCGACATCCCCCTCCTGCTCGCCTATTCGCTGAGCTTCGCCGCCGTCGTGCTGGTGATCGAGGCCGTGCTGGTGCAGCCGTTCGAACTCCGTGTCTCCCGGTGGCGCCTCCGTGCAGCTTGACGTCGATATCACCGGCAAGAGCTTCATCAGCGCCGCCGGCAAGCCGCATCGGGTGCTTTCGGATATCAGCTTCGCCCTCGCGACCGGCGAGGTCGGGGTTGTGGTCGGCCCCTCCGGCTGCGGCAAGAGCACGATGCTGAGGATCCTCGCAGGCCTCGACCCCAACTATCAGGGCCGCGTCGCGCGGCCAGCCGGTGCGCGGCTGGCGATGGTGTTTCAGGAGCCGCGGCTTCTGCCCTGGCGCTCGGTCGCGGACAATGTCCGCCTCGCCGCGCCGGATGCGGACGATGCCAGGCTCGCCGCGCTGTTTTCGGTGCTGGAATTGAGCGCGCATCGCGACCACTATCCGGGCGAATTGTCGCTCGGCCTCGCCCGCCGCGTCGCGCTCGCCCGGGCCTTCGCCGTCGAGCCTGATTTCCTCATTCTGGACGAGCCCTTGGCCTCGCTCGACGATGCCCTGGCGGCACGGCTGCGCGAGGAGATCGCGACATTGGTCGGCAGCCGGCCGATGATCACACTGCTGGTCACGCACAGCCTGGATGACGCCGTGCGCCTCGGCGACAAGCTGATCCTGCTGTCGGCGCGTCCGGCCCGCCTGCTGCACACCTTGCCGATCGCAATCCCGCGCACAGCACGAGACGAGCAGGTCATCGCTGCAATCAAGGCCGATCTTGCACGATTGAACCTTGCAAATCCGTCGGGCTCATTGGACCCTGATAGACAACAATAAAATACGAGCCATAGGAGGATGACGATGTCGCGCAAGCAGATGGCAGCCACGGCCGCCCTGTTGCTGCTTTCGATCGCACCGAGCCATCTGCTGGCGCAGGGCAAGGGCGTCCGGCTGTGGAATCTGACCACCGCCACCATCACCGGCTTCGAGCTGTCGCCGGCAGGCAAGAGCGAATGGGGCCCCAATCAGACCTTGAACGACAAGGACAAGGAGGTCGATCATGACGAGCGGCTGCGCATCACTGGCGTCGAGCCCGGACGTTACGATGCGAGGGTCAGCTATGCCGGCGGCAAGCAATGCCTTGTGCACGACATCGAAATCAAGGCAGACGCGGTGTTCTCGGTCGCCGACAGGGATCTGAAGGACTGTAACAAGTGACTGGACGGGCCGATCGGATCAGCTCGGGGAGCTGCCACCGCCACCCTCGACCTTGTCGTTGGTATGCGGATATTCGCAGCGCCATTTGACCGCGGTCCATTTTGGATGCTCGCCGACCCATTGAGCGATATAGGGCGGGGCCTGCATCGCGCATTGCCGCAGCGAGGCGCTGTTGGAGAACACCAGATGCGTCTCCTCGCATGTGGTCGGCGAGAGCACCGCACAGACCGTGATGATCAGATCGATCGGATTCATGCCAGAAATCCCGTTGAATGGCCGGACAGCGTAACACCAATAAGTACAACTCAGCAGGCTCGCGGTTTCAAAAGCCCGTCATAAAAAGCCGGCTGCCCGGCCTCGAAACGACCGGCCTAGAAATTCACGCCGAACACCAGACGGGCCTGATGACGTTCGAAGTTCGCAAGATCGAGCCTAGCCGGTAGCCCGCTCGCGCGGCCCCAGGCCTGCGTGCTCCATGACACCGTCAGCCGCGACCGCTCCGAAAGCTGGAAATAGGCGGTCGGTCCGATGAACAACGCCTGGCCCGACAAGGTGTCCAACCCGAAGCCGTCATATTGCCGGAAATAGCGCGCCTCGCCGCCGAGCAAAATCCCAGGACGGAACTGCGCCATGAGCGCGAACGCCACGCCGATCGTTGTGTCGCGCTCAGTCTCAGCCGAGCCGGAAAACTGTGTCCATTGCGGCTGATAGGATAGGTTCAGCGCGGCAATCGCGAGATCGGGCACGATCTCGCGATCGAATGCCGCAGTGAACGTGGTACCATACTGCCGTGCGCCCGCGCCGCTGATGTCATCGATTCGGCTGGCCTCGTTTTGTACGGAAAGGGTCATTCCGAACGGCGCAGTCTCGCGCGCCAGGAGGCGATAGCGCAGGTCCAGCGAGGCCCCTTGCCAGCCGAGTTGGCGGCGATCGTCGAGACCCGCGACGCCGCCGATGTCGTGGCCGACGAATGCGGTCCCGAGCTCGACGCGAAAATTCTCCGCCGGGACCAGCTCGAGCTCGAACTCCTGCTCACCGGCGCGGTAGCGCCCGGCGCTTTTACCGAAGCGTCCGGTGGTCTGGGTCTGGAACTCACGCTCGCCGACATCACCGACGTCGCTGCCGATCATGAAGCCGAAGATGTGTTCGCTATCAATGCCTTCCGCATGCGTGACGCCGGCAAACAATGTGACGACGACAGCGGCAGCGCGGAATACATTCTTGACGACGGGCATTCACGGTTCGCAAGGCATTGGAGATTCGGGGTGCAGCGGCGCTGCGCGAGCAAATATCTTATCACATCATCGAGAGCGGCGGCCAGCGACCACGCGCTTGATCCCCGGGCCGAGATCGGCTGCAATCAAGCTCGGTCCCGTGAGACCGCAACGACAGGGGAGGATGAAGCGATGCCGAAGGTTCTCGTGCTCTACAAGAAGCCGAAAAGCGCCGAAGCGTTCGAAAAGCACTACATGTCAGTCCACGCACCGCTCGCCAAAAAAATTCCCGGCTTGACGGCCTATGACATCAGCCGCGGAGGGGTCGGCACTCCGGCAGGTCCGAGCGCCGACATCCATCTCATCGCGACGTTATCGTTCGATACGATGGATTCGCTGAAGGCAGGGATGGGATCTGCGGAGGGAAAGGCCGCGGCGGGTGATCTTGCCAATTTCGCCGATGGCGGGGTCGATCTCTATATCTTCGACACTCAGGATCTGTGAACGACAGCCATACCGTCGTACCAGAGTTCATAGTATCTGCTAGAATGGTATCTGCCAGACCCGTGCTTCGCGTATCCGCTCAAGCAGGTCTGGCAGACCACTGATCAATCGAGACTTTTCGGTCGCGATTACTTGTCGGTCGCGATTACTTGCGCGCCGCGCAGGCGTACATGTTGATTTCCATGCCCACCGGCACTTCGACGATCTTCGGGGTCTTCCAGGTCATTTCACTCTCCCAAGCTCTGGTTTCCAAGAGGCTGGCGCGTTGCTCGCGCCGGGATTGAAGCTAGGGCCGGCCCGGAGCGAACGCAAGGCCAGTCGACCGAGGGCGGAACCGCGTCGGCGCCGCGCGTGTTTCCGTCGCCACATCACCGCTCGCGAGCCGCCGCCAGCGACTAATGCAACAGCCGCACCAGGGCACGCCCGGCCGGCGTAGTCAGTTCCTTCGCGTCCAGCGTCCCGTCATTATCGGCGTTGGCGGCATTGAAGCGCTGCTCGACGACGGCGAGATACTCGTCCATCGTCAATGTACCATCGTGATCGGGGTCGGCCGCCTTGAGGTCTTTCGCGCTCAGCCGCCCCTGCAATTCGCGAGCATCGAGCGTGCCCTCGTGATCACGATCGAGCTTTGCAAACTCGGCGGCCGCGGCCTTCTTCACCTCCATCAGGTCGAGCGTCCCATCATTGTCGGTATCAAAGGTCTTGACCGGATCGGCAGCGCGCGGTGCCGCCGAAGCCGGCAGGCCTACGAACGTCGTACCCGCCACGATCAGCGCGACGGCAACTCGCAATCTCATATTCGATCTCCGATTGTCTCGATGCAGAAAACTCACGACGTCGCAGCATTCTCACGACGCTTCAGCGGAGTCGCCGACCAGGTCGACGCGGTCCAGAAAGCTCTCCGAAATATTGGCAGCGTCAAGGCCCTGCCCGCGCCGAAATTGGCCATCTGCTTTACTTTTTTGCGTTCGCGAACCGCCGGACTCCCAACGCCGAATTTGACGCGGCAGACGCAGTCACCGGCGCCAGCGACCACTTTGTCCTTACCAATGAGGCATGCGCAAGGAGCTGATGATCAGGCACCGCCGGGCTGCACGTAACAGAATACATGTCTGTCATGACCGAGGAAAACGATTCCATGCCCGGTCGGATTGCCCCTGTCCCACTTCAGCTTGTTGTTCGGAATCTCGATCTCGGTGCCGTTATCGACATGCGGACGACCGCGCGGCTCGTCCGGCCGATCGTCCGTGATCACCGCGTAGGTCTTGCCGTTACGCACACGAATCTCGTCGGCGAAATAGGCGTCGGCCTCGCCGCAACAGGACGCGGTCGGCACGTCCGGCTGCATCAGAGCCTGATACCATTCGCGCAGCGCCGGATCGACCGATCCCCATTGGCCGAGATCGCGGGCGTGCGCGCCGGCCCCAAGGCAACACATCATGCCGAGGCAAAGGATGATTCGTCTCATCCGCTTACTCCTCTGTTATTCCCGGCCGGGTTGAGGAAGCAAGCTTCGTGCCGCACCGCAGTACGAATCAATGCCGCATCCGAAGCCGACATGAGAGATCATCGTCTCGGCAAATTCCGTGCGGTGATGCATGGCCACGTCATGAGCGACGCGCGCAACGTTCCTTGTTGACGCTTTTTCGTTTCCGGCAGAGTGTTGATGGTGCAGCGTCAGCATAGGCGCGCATGACATATTCGGGAGGGAGTGGATGAAACGGATCGCGTTGGCCGTAAGCCTCGCTATTCTCGCTTCGCAGGGCGCAAACGCGCAGACCGCCGATGAGCTGGTCAAGGGCGCAACTGATACATCGAACGTTCTCAATTACGGAATGGGCTACAATCTGCAACGATTCAGCCCGCTGACGCAGATCACCAAGGACAACGTCAAGAATCTCGTCCCGGTCTGGAATTACAGCTTCGCCGACGACCGCAGCGAGGAATCCCAGCCCATCATCTATCAGGGGATCATCTACGTCACGACACACAATGCGACGATGGCGATCGACGCCAAGACTGGCAAGCAGGTGTGGAAGACCAAGATCGACTATCCCGCCGAGACGCCGCGCATCGTCTGCTGCGGCATCATCAATCGCGGCGCCGCGCTGTTCGACGGCAAGCTATTCCGCACCACTCTGGATGCCAATGTAATCGCGCTCGATGCCAAGACCGGCAAGGAGCTGTGGCGGCAGAAGGCGGCCGACATCAAGGAAGGCTATTCGATGACGGTGGCGCCGCTGGTCGCCGACGGCGTCGTGCTGACCGGCATCTCCGGTGCGGAGTTCGGCACCCGCGGCTTCATCGACGGCTGGGATCCCGCGACCGGCAAGCATCTGTGGCGCACCCACACTGTGCCCTCACCGGACGAGCCCGGCGGCGACACCTGGAAGGGCGACACCTGGAAGCTCGGCGGCGGCTCGACCTGGATCACCGGCTCGTATGATCCCGACCTGAACACGGTGTATTGGGGCGTCGGCAATCCCGGCCCGTTCAATGCGGCCGTGCGCCCAGGCGACAACCTCTTCACCTGCTCGGTGCTCGCACTCGAGCCGAAGACCGGCAAGATCAAATGGCACTACCAGTTCTCGCCGAACAACCCGTTCGACTACGATTCGGTCGCCGAGATGGTGCTCGCCGATCTCACCGTGGAAGGCAAGCCGACCAAGGTGCTGATGGATGCCAACCGCAACGGCTTCTTCTATGTGCTCGACCGCACCAATGGGAAGCTGCTGGCGGCCAACCCTTACGTGAAGGTCAATTGGGCCTCCTCCATCGACATGACGACCGGCAAGCCGATCGAGACCGACGTCACGCGCGATGCACGCGAGGGCAAGAAGGTCACGGTCTATCCGTCGATCCTCGGCGGCAAGAACTGGGAGCCGATGTCCTATAATCCGCAGACCGGCTTCGCTTATGCCAACACGCTGGTGTTCGGCGGCCATTACAAGACCGAGCCTGCGACCTACAAGGCCGGCGAGTGGTATCTCGGCATGGATTTGACCGATCTCTGGGAATGGCGTGATGGCCCGCGCGGCCAGCTCAAGGCGATCGATCCGCTGACCGGCAAGACCAAATGGGAGCAGCCGAGCGACATTCCACGCTTCTCCGGCGTGCTGTCGACCGCGGCCGGCATCGTGTTCTCCGGCCAGTTGACCGGAGAGTTCGAAGCCTTCGACGCCGATAGCGGCAAGAAGCTGTGGCAGTTCCAGACCGGCTCCGGCATCGAGGGCCAGCCTGTGACCTGGCAGCAGGACGGCGTGCAATATGTCGCGGTCGCCAGCGGCTACGGCGGCGTCTATTCGCTGTTCTCCGGCGACGAACGTCTGGCGAATGTGCCGGCCGGCGGTTCACTCTGGGTTTTCGCGGTCAAGAACTGAGCGCGGATTGCCAGTGACACGGAATGGCTTCATCTGGACGGCGACGCAGGTCGTCGCCGTCGCGGTGATGTCGGCTGCCGTGACGACAGCCGTCATCGCCCAACAACCTCAGCAGCAAAGTGGCGGAACCGATCAGGCGAAGATCGATCAGGGCAAACAAACGTTCGCGCAGAAATGCTCTCACTGCCACGGACCCAACATGGTCAATTCGGGCACCATCACCCCGGATTTACGCCGATTTCCCAATGACGAGCCGCGCTTCGTCACGACGGTAAAACAGGGCAAGAACGGCCGGATGCCGCCTTGGGGCGACATCCTGAACGACGACGACGTCGGCGCGCTCTGGGCTTATGTCTCCAGCCGGAGGACGCCATGAGAAGCGTGATCGCGGCCATGATCTCCGCTTGCGCAGTCGCCCTGCCCGCCTGTGTTGCAATGGCCTCGCCGGCGCGCGCCACCGACGAGCCGTTGCGCGTTTGTCTGGATGAGGACCTGCCACCGCTGTCGATGCATCACCGCGGCAAGCCCGGCACAGGCTTCGACGTCGCCTTGGCCCGAGCGGTCGCAGAAGGCCTTGGCCGGCGGCTCGAGATCCAGTGGTTCGAAAGCAAGCTCGACGAGGATTCGAGTCCGGCACTCGAAGCCAATGCCCTGCTCTCCGACGGCCGTTGTTCACTCGTCGGCAGCTATGCGCTCACGCAGGACTCGCTGGTCGTGCCGGGCGTGAAAACCGCAAAGCTGCCCGATTTTGACGGCGCCAGCCGGGACGATCGCCGCCGACGCATTGCCATCGGCGTTCTCGCGCCGACGCGACCCTACATGTTCTCGTCGCTGACGGTCGTACTGGGCCGGCAGGCACGGGACCGGCGGATTGCTGATATCGGCGATCTCGCTGGCTTTCGCCTTGCGATCGAGAGTGGGACGCTCGGCGACGCAATCCTGATGACCTACGACAAGGGACGGCTGATCGACAACATCACCCATCTTGTGCCGGGTCGCGACGATCTGCTCGGCGCGCTCGAACAGGGCCGCTTCGATGCCACCCTGCTCGATATCAGGCGCTTCGATGCGTACCGGGTTGCGCATCCCGACACGACCTTGACCGGCTCCGGCTACCTTTACCCAATCGGCGCCAACCGCGGCTATGTGGGACTTTCCAGCAATCCGGGCCTCATCGCCGAAGTAAACGAGGTGCTGGCTGGCCTGCAGGCGTCGGGAAAGCTGGCCGAGTTCGGTCAGGCGACCGGCCTCACCTACTTGCCGCCGCGTGAGCCGGCCGTGCTGGGAGACGCGTTTCAGAAGGTCCTGCGCATCGGCGCGAAGTAATGCGCGGCGCGCAGCGTCAGGTCCGAGCTGCGGCCTTGTGAACCGCCGAGGGCACGACGCCGAAATATTTCCGGAACACGCGGCTGAAGTGCGACGAGCTCGAGAAGCCCCAGGAGAAGGCCACGTCGGTGATGGTCTTGCCGCACTGGGTCTCAAGCTCCTGGCGGCAATGCTGCAGCCGGGCACGCCAGATATAGTCGCTCACGGTCATGCCGCGATCGCTGAACACCATGTGCAGATAGCGCTTGGTGCAACCGAGTGCCGCGGAGATCTGATCGATCGAGAGTTCGGGATCGCGCAGGTGCTCGCGGATGAAGCCCTGAGCACGGACATACATCGCCTCCGGCCCGCCGCGATCGAACATTGCATCGGCTTCGCGGAGTGGCAGCAGCAACAGGTCGATCAGCGAATCGGCAACGCCTGCTGCGCTGTTTGGTGACAACCGGTTGGCTTCGTCGAATGCGGCATGCGCGAACTCATGCGCGATGCGTGCCGTGCCGCTGCGTGCGGAAAACTTGCAGGCCGACATCTTTTCCAGCCGGAAGCCGCGTTCCCGCAGCAGCTCCTTCGGCACGATCACCACCTCATGCCGCGTCAGCGCCGGGCTCACGATCGTATGCGGACACGAAACGTCATAGGCTAGGCAGTCACCCGGACCGATCTCGATATGGCGCCCCTCCTGCTCGAAATAGGACACGCCATAGGTTTGGAACAGGATCTTGATATAGGGATGCTCGTTCGAGCGTGCGCGCGCAAAAGTGTGGGCGATACGATGCTGGCTGGCCTCGATCTGACACAGCTTGAGCTTCGATACCGTCGTGAAGTTGATCCGCCCCTCGAAGGAGACGCCCTCCAATGGATCGACATCAAATCGCCCACAGAGATCGGTCAGCGCATCTGACCAACATTGGACCTGCTTCTTGGTCGCCAATCCCGAGGTGCTGAGCGAGCGGATCGTATCGGACATGTCCATCCACCGATTCAAGATCGTAAAAACAACTGTTCCGGCACTCGCGGTGACGGCCGATGTTGAAGCAGGATCATTCCCTTCTTGGGGCAGCTTCCGAACTTGGCAGGCGGAGTCCTCCTTAGCGCGTTATCCCCGCTTCGATCCTGTGCTTTCATCCTTGTAACGTCAAGGAAAACATCAAACCCTGGCTCCCTGTCGAGGCAACGCCAATTCGCTCGTTGATGCTGCGCAGCAAGAGCAGGCGCGACGTCGCGGTGGTGATCTGCACAGGAAAAAGTCCCTACAAAATGTACTTTTAATCCCGCGGTTTCACTCTTGAGCAAGCGTGTTTCGCTCTTGGGCAAGTTTCTCGACTTCGGACCAGATACGGATGACAATGAACAACCAATGACTGGGGGCCGCATCTCGCGGAACCCCTTGATCTCAACCCGGGAGGATCGACGATGCGAAAGGTGCTACTCGCAACTTGTCTGACTTCAGTTGCTGCACTTTGTGCAGGCAGCGCATTGGCCAGTGACGAACTGGTCAAGATGTCGGAAAACGCCAAGGATTGGGTGATGCCGGCAGGCGATTACGCCAATACGCGTTATTCCAAGCTCAATCAGATCAACTCCTCCAATGTCGGCAAGCTGCAGGTCGCCTGGACCTTCTCAACCGGTGTGCTGCGCGGTCATGAAGGCGGTCCGCTCATCATCGGCAACATGATGTATGTGCACACACCGTTCCCGAACAAGGTCTACGCGCTCGACCTGTCCCAGGACAACAAGATCGTCTGGCGATACGAGCCGAAGCAGGATCCAAACGTGATTCCGGTGATGTGCTGCGACACCGTGAACCGCGGCCTCTCCTATGGCGACGGCAAGATCTTCCTGCATCAGGCCGACGACAAGCTGGTCGCGCTCGATGCCAAGACCGGCAGCCTGGTCTGGAGCGCAACCAACGGCGATCCGAGCAAGGGCCAGACCGGCACGTCCGCCGCACTCGTTGTCAAGGACAAGGTCCTGGTCGGCACCTCCGGCGGCGAGTTCGGCGTGCAATGCAGCATGACCGCCTATGACATCAAATCCGGCAAGCAGGTCTGGAAGGCCTACTCCGAAGGCCCGGATGACCAGATCCTGTTCGACGACAAGACCACCGCGCTCGGCAAGCCGGTCGGCAAGGACTCGAGCCTGAAGACCTGGCAGGGTGAGCAGTGGAAGACCGGCGGCGGCTGCACCTGGGGCTGGGTTTCGTATGATCCGCAACTCGATCTCGTCTATTACGGCTCCGGCAATCCTTCGACCTGGAATCCCAAGCAACGCCCCGGCGACAACAAATGGTCGATGACCATTTTCGCACGCAATCCGGATACCGGAATGGCGAAGTGGGTCTATCAGATGACGCCGCACGACGAGTGGGACTATGACGGCGTCAACGAGATGATCCTCAGCGATCAGACGGTCAATGGTCAGGCGCGCAAGCTGCTCACCCATTTCGACCGCAATGGTCTCGGCTATACGCTCGATCGCGCCAGCGGCGAGCTCCTGGTCGCCGAGAAATACGATCCGAAGGTCAACTGGACCACCGGCGTCGACATGGACAAGAACTCGCAGACCTACGGTCGTCCGAAGGTCGTGGCGCAATACTCGACCGACCACAATGGTGAGGACGTCAATACGAAGGGCGTCTGCCCGGCGGCACTCGGCAGCAAGGACGAGCAGCCGGCGGCCTACTCGCCCGACACCCAGCTGTTCTACGTGCCGACCAACCATGTCTGCATGGACTACGAGCCCTTCAAGGTGAGCTACACCGCGGGTCAGCCCTATGTCGGCGCGACGCTGTCGATGTATCCGCCCCAGGGCGACACAAACATGGGTAACTTCATTGCCTGGGACGGCAAGACCGGCAAGATCGTCTGGTCGAACAAGGAGCCGTTCTCGGTGTGGTCGGGTGCGCTCGCAACCGCAGGCAACGTGGTGTTCTATGGAACGCTCGAAGGCTATCTCAAGGCCGTCGATGCCAAGACCGGCAAGGAGCTCTACAAGTTCAAGACTCCGTCCGGTATCATCGGCAACGTCACGACCTATGAGAACAATGGCAAGCAGTATGTCGCGGTGCTCTCGGGCGTCGGTGGCTGGGCCGGTATCGGTCTCGCAGCCGGCCTGACCGATCCGACGGCCGGTCTCGGCGCAGTCGGCGGCTACGCGGCCCTGAGCAACTACACCGCGCTCGGTGGCACGCTCACCGTGTTCTCGCTGCCACAGTAAACTCCGGCCTGTCTCTCCGGCGCATGGATCCGTCCATGCGCCGGCTCGCCGCCATCAAATCTCAGGGATCAAACACTTGCGTAAAACCTGTTTTGCGGCAGCCATGATGCTTGTCGTGGCGGCCGGAGGAATTGCCCTAACGGAAATGGTTCTGCCGGCGACCGCCTTGGCAGACGGCTCGGGTGATCCGACTGCCGTAAAGTCAGAGGACGGCAAATATCTCGATAAGGACGGAAACCCGACCTACAAGATTCAATCCGACGGCACCGTTGATTGGTACACCTACTCCGGATATCGACGCTATCATTCGGAATGCCACGTGTGTCACGGTCCCGATGGCATGGGATCGACCTACGCACCGGCGCTGAAGGAGTCGCTGAAGACCATGAGCTATGGCGACTTTCTTGGGGTCGTCGCGAGCGGCCGCAAGAATATCAGCACGGCTCAGGAGAATGTCATGCCGGCCTTCGGCGACAATCCGAACGTGGCCTGCTACATGGACGACCTCTATGTCTATCTGCGTGCCCGCGCCAATGATGCCTGGGGACGCGCGCGCCCTGCCAAGCACGAGGACAAGCCAGAGGCCTATGTAAAGGCCGAGGATTCCTGCATGGGTCACAAGTGAGAGGGGGAGCCGGGATAACGAAGCCTGCGGCTCCCAAACAGAGAAATAGGAGTTGAAGATGAAGACGCGCGCCGCGGTCGCTTTCGAAGCCAAGAAGCCGCTGGAAATCGTGGAGCTGGATCTCGAAGGCCCGAAGGCCGGCGAGGTGCTGGTGGAGATCAAGGCGACAGGCATCTGCCACACCGATGCCTACACGCTGGACGGATTCGACAGTGAGGGCATCTTTCCCTCGATTTTGGGTCACGAGGGTGCCGGCATCGTCCGCGAGGTCGGCGCGGGCGTATTGTCCGTGAAGCCTGGCGACCATGTGATTCCGCTGTACACGCCGGAATGCCGGCAGTGCAAGAGCTGCCTCAGCCGCAAGACCAACCTCTGCACGGCGATCCGCGCCACCCAGGGCAAGGGCGTGATGCCCGACGGCACCTCCCGCTTCAGCTACAAGGGCCAGACCATCTATCACTACATGGGCTGCTCGACCTTCTCGAACTTCACGGTGCTGCCGGAGATCGCGGTGGCGAAGATCCGGGAGGACGCTCCCTTCGACAAGAGTTGCTACATCGGCTGCGGCGTGACGACCGGCGTCGGCGCGGTGGTGAATACCGCCAAGGTCACGCCCGGCGCCAACGTCGTCGTGTTCGGCCTCGGCGGCATCGGGCTCAACGTCATCCAGGGCGCCAAGATGGCGGGCGCCGACAAGATCATCGGCGTCGACCTCAACGATTCCAAGGAAGAATGGGGCCGCCGCTTCGGCATGACGCATTTCGTCAATCCGAAGACAATTTCCGGCGACATCGTCCCGCACCTGGTCACGCTGACCGATGGCGGCGCCGACTACACCTTCGACTGCACCGGCAACACCACGGTGATGCGCCAGGCGTTGGAGGCCTGCCATCGCGGCTGGGGCGAGTCGATTATCATCGGCGTCGCCGAGGCCGGCAAGGAGATCGCGACCCGTCCGTTCCAGCTCGTGACCGGCCGCGTCTGGAAGGGCACCGCGTTCGGCGGCGCGCGTGGCCGTACCGATGTTCCCAAGATCGTCGACTGGTACATGAACGGAAAGATCCAGATCGATCCGATGATCACGCACACGCTCAAGCTCGAGGACATCAACAAGGGCTTCGACCTGATGCATGAGGGCAAGTCGATCCGTTCGGTCGTCGTGTTCTGATTTCGGCAAACATCAAACAGGAGGAGAACTGCCATGACTGTTCATATCCATCCGTCGGTCGACAACGGCGTCACGCAGGGTTCCGGCCACTTTGCCGGCGGAACGCTGGTCTGCAAGTGCCACGACAGGCCGGTCAAGGTCGGCATCAAGGGCGACGTGGCTCACAATCATGCCTGCGGCTGCACCAAGTGCTGGAAGCCGGAAGGCGCGATCTTCTCGGTCGTTGCGGTCGTTCCACGTCAGAACGTCACCGTGCTCGAAAATGGCGACAAGCTGCAGATCGTCGATCCATCCGCGGTGATCCAGCGCTATGCCTGCACGGCCTGCGGCACCCATATGTACGGCCGCATCGAGAACACCGGCCACCCGTTCTACGGGCTCGACTTCATCCACCCCGAGCTGTTCGAGGAGCAAGGTTCCGCCGCGCCCGGCTTCGCCGCTTTCGTCTCCTCAGTGATCGAATCCGGCGTCAAGCCGGACCAGATGGGCGCCATCAGGGCCCGCCTGAAGGAGCTCGGGCTCGAACCCTATGACTGCTTGTCGCCGGCGCTGATGGATGCGATCGCAACCCACGTCGCCAAGGCCAAGGCGGCCTGACGCCAACACGTTCCTTCCTGACCAACTTGATGCCTCGCAGGCCTCTCGCCGGCGCGGCATTTTTCATCCACCAGCAACGCCCTCGACCGCCGTGCGGATCGAGGGCGTTCTTTATTTGCTCCACCAAATCCGTCCTGTCCCGGATTGCGCGACCGTCGCGGCAGCGGCAAGCTTTTGATCGCACGACTCACAGAGCAAGCTTCAGCGGGGGAAAGCCAGCCATGCGAATCTACGAGCGACTGCCGGGACGGACCCATGCGGCACAGCCGCATCGCAAGCATGACGAGGGCGTCATTGCGACATTGTCGCCCCGAGACATCGTCGATGCCGCGACCGAGCCTGCGCACGACCGGCTCCGGGAGCAGCACGCCCGATCGCTCGAACCGCAGCGAAGCGACGCCTGACAGTCGCGACGGGCCTGCAGCATCCGAGTGCTGCAGGCCGTCATCCTTCCAATCAGACGATTTGCAATCAGACGATCTTGATCGACACGTCCGGCAGGCCGTCGAGCTTGGCCAGCAATACATCGCCCTTGACTACGGGGCCTACATTCTCCGGCGTGCCGGAATAGATGATGTCGCCGGCCTTCAACTCGAAGGCCTCGGACAGTTTCGCGATCTGCTCGGCGACGCTCCAGATCATCTTGCTGAGATCGGAGTTCTGCCGCACCGTGCCGTTGACGGCGAGCGAGATCGCGCCCTTGGTGAGATGGCCGACCTTTGCCACGGGGTGGATCGGGCCGATCACGGCCGCATGGTCAAAACTCTTGCCGATCTCCCACGGCTTTTTTTCCGCCGCCATGCCGTTCTGCAGGTCGCGCCGTGTCATGTCGAGACCGAGCGCGTAGCCATAGACGTGATCGAGCGCCTTCTCCTCTGAGATGTTGGTGCCGCCGGACTTCAGCGCCGCGATCAGTTCGACCTCGTGATGATAGTTCTGGGTCAGCGACGGATAGGGATGATCCACAACCTGGCCGGGTGCCACGTTCTGGATCGCGTCGGTCGGCTTCTGGAAGAAGAACGGCGGCTCACGGGTCGGATCGGAACCACGTTCGAGCGCGTGCGCGGCATAGTTGCGGCCGATGCAATAGATGCGGCGAACCGGAAACACGCCGGCTTCGCCGACGATCGGAATCGAGATCGACGGCACCTCGAAGATCGGCTCGAGCGCGCCCTTCGCGGCCGCCGGCTTCGGCTCCGAAATGACAGCGGCGGCTGCAGCGCCCGTGGCCGCTGCGAGAAGGTTGCGCCGGGAAGTTCCTTGCATGTCTCTGCTCCGTTTGGCCGGCCCGCACGCACCGGGCGCGCGGAGCCGACACGAGGTTGTCGTCCTATCAATGTGCAAGCGGATCGGGCCGCATCTGCACCTTGAACACTTTGGGATAGGCGTCCTTCCCGCCTTCGCCGTGGAAGTTCGCGCGTGTGCCCGAGGTCGTCCAGATACCGCGGCCCTTCCAGCCTGTCGACGGATCATCGATGCGGCCATCGACATTCTTGGTAAAGAAGCCGAGCGGATAGGGAACGCGCAACGTGACGAACTCGCCGTTCACAAGCGCAAGCAGCGACTCGCCGCCATTCGCGGTCGCAATCGGCACGTTGGCGCCGAGACCCAGAATGTTGAAGCGATCGACCCAGAGATAATAGGCGTGGTTGGCGCTACCCTTGGGGTCCAGGCCTTTGAACTGCGGACCGGGCATCCGGTACACTTTCCAACCCTCCGGACACTGCTTGCCATCTGCGGTTGTCGGTCCGTTGAGAGGCCCTTTGCAGAGCCTGCGATCGAAGCTCGCAAGATGCCCGCTCGACAGAGCCGTCCAGACCATGCCGTCCAATCCGAGATCGATGCCGCGCGGACCAAAAGTCCCTTCCGGAGGCTGATAGATCTCGGCCAACGCGGTGTTGGCCGGATCGGCTCCGGGCACGACATGGATGATGTAGCCGGGCTGATCGATGCGCGAGAAGCCACGATCCATCGATTGCCCCCAGATCGAATCGTCCACCGGACTTGGCATCACACCATAGAAGGATGCGACGACACGCTTGTCCTTGGCCGGGTCGAGCGGATCCTTAGGTCCGACGAAAGCGTCGCGCTTGCCGTTGCCGTTGGTGTCGATCACGAGCG